>VOFI01003857.1_pt1 | contig 36119 bp, 48 predicted proteins | sample 5384131 | NCBI WGS metagenome assembly VOFI01 (sample SAMN12384728, study PRJNA508395) | human gut metagenome | isolation source: healthy gut H | host: Homo sapiens
TGATTGTACATACCAGCTGCAGGTGCGTACAGAACGGAGGTTGTCAAACCAGATTAAGTCTGGACTTACTGCCAGCCTTCTACGTGAGCCCGAAACAGCGGAGCATAGTAGCCATGTGTACTACATCCTTGCGTTTCTTTACTCCAGTCAGAAAGCACTTCCAGCAAAGAAGCGTAGGAAATGATTCCACTTTTCCTTTCGTGGCAAAAGCATATTCTCCTGCAAATACTTTCGGGCCTTTACGGTCGTAATTGTCGTAACGGTTTCCTGATTTCAAGAACGAGTCTTCCGGACGATAGAAGTGTTCGTCTACCAGGTCCACTTTCTAGTTTTCTTCATTTCCGGCCACGAAGTAGTCGAAGTCTTTTCCTTCAGAATTCGGACCAGATGAACCGATAATCTTGATTTCAGGATGTGCTTTGCGGGAGAGCTTCCTACGAATCAAACTTTCAGCGTTCCGGATATTCAGGTTCCCCACTGTTCGTTTCCCGATTCCGATGGTTCAAAGTATGTTCAAAGCGATGTGAAGCAGTGCTTTAATGAAATGATTTCATATTTAAAAGAGGGGAAAAAAGTACTTTTTTTCAGGGACACCGTGTCAGGTTGCAGCTATTAAAAAGTTGTACTAGAGGAAGATTTGAAGATAATTTATTTACAATAGATATTATTTGTCATGGTTCCAAGTTTGAAGTTTTTAATGATTATCTTCAAGCGGAAAAAACAAAAAGGGATAGATATTAAGAAATTTATATTTCGAGACAAACAATATGGATGGGGGAAACAAAGGGGAGTATTTTTAGAATAAAGGATGGAAAGATGATTGTTGAACCTATAAATTCCAGAACATCATCTTATTATAGTTTTTTTTCTTGATGGAGAAATTTATCGTGATTGTTGTTATCAATGCCCTTTTGCACAAGAAAAAGAGTCGGCGATTTAACCATTGGAGATTATTGGGGGGTAGAAAAAATATAGTTCTGAAATTATGGAAGATTCAAAAACTCAGATTTTCGAGCAGATAATCCGATGACAAAACCAAAAAAGATGAATATTGTTTGAAGATTATGTGATGGAGTGAGTTTCGCGTTATTGTTTCTCAAATATCTGATTTTAAGGGATAGTTACTTCCATAGAAAACTATCTTGTGTTAAGATAAATATAACTTTAGAAGCCTCTTCTTCAGGCAATCATTCATTGCACAGAAGAGAGGAGAATTCTATGAGAAAAACCAGGAAAAGTGTATCAACTAAGAAATAAATATCACAATGCAAAACATTGAAAGAGAAGCAAGAAGACTTTATCATGCTTCCAACAGTAGATTTCTGTTTCAAGGAATTAATGCAGAATGATAACATCCGCAAAAATATCATTGCAGCATTATTAAACGTTCCAGCCAGTGAGGTAGAGAACACGAAACTTATGCCTACAATTCTTAGAAAAGAATCGAAAGATGATAAGTATGGGATTTTAGATGTCCGGGTGAGACTGAAGGATGGGGAACAAATTGATTTTGAGATGCAGGTAGAAGCATTTGATTGCTGGGCAAACCGTTCTGTTTATTATCTGAGTAAGATGTATGCAGGTGAGATCAAAGAAGGTGAGGGATACGATTGCTTGAAGAAGTGTATCCATGTAAGTATTCTTGCATATAATCATTTCCTGGATGATGAAGAGTGCTATCGAAGAATTGCATTCTGTGATACGAAGACAGGAAAAAGAGTATACAGATCTTATGGAGATGCATATCTTAGAATTGTCTAAACTTCCGCCGGAACAGAAGAATGAGACAAGCCTGTTGCAGTGGATGCGCTTTCTTGGAGGAAAAACCAGAAAGGATTTTGAAGAGATGGCAAAAGAAAAATTCTGAATTGGAAGAAGCATATGACGTATTGGATAAATTAAGCGCAGATGAAAAGAAGAGGTTAGAATACGAGACAAGACAAAGGGCAATCAGAGATTACAATATAGGAATGTTAACCGCAGAAAGACGGGGAATTGAGGCTGGTCGTAAGATTGGAATAACAGAAGGACGAACAGAGGGCAGAGCAGAAGGAGAAAGCAGAATTAATCGGTTAAATGTTGAATTGTCAAAGCTTGGGCGCACAGAAGATATATTGAAAGCGGCAGTTGACAAGGAATATCAGGAAAAGCTGTTGAAAGAGTTTGAGTTATAATCTAATTTATGGGATATAAGGGATATCTCGGAAACGTGGAATTTTCTGAAGAAGATGAAATGTTTTTTGGCAAGGGACTTGGAATTCGTTCTTTGATCTCCTATGAAGGGGATAATGTAAAAGCCCTGATCTTTGCTATTCATGACGTTGTGGATGAATATTTGAGATTGTGTGAAGATTGGAGAACTTTAGATTATGAAATCAGTGAAATAAGTCGAAAAAAGTAAAAAGAACATATTGGAAAGGATTAAACACTAATGGAAAATAAAGAGATGAGCCAAGAAAAGATAGAATCCCCAGATGAAAAACTAATTCAACATAGTGAGTCAAAGAAAGCAATGAACGGATTTCAGGGCAGTATTGTATGTGCTATTATTTTGGGGCTTATTGCTATTATCTTACACAGATTATTAGAAGGAGTAATAGTACAAATTTTTTTTTGGATATTAATTTTACTAGCAATTTTTTGCCTTTTGGTTGCAACGAGTTGTTTTTTTGATTGGAAAACAGCGAAAAAAAATAGAAAAAATTAGAAGAAGAGACCCAAAAAGAAGAAAAAGAATTTGCAGAGATTGATTTCAATAAGCGAGCATTACGAGCCGAAAAAATGTTTAAAATGAATCAAAAAAGAACTGATGAGATATTACGATATGAATTTAGCTCAAACCAAATTTCTTTCAGGCTTAGGAATTATGATGATTATATTTGGAATAGTGATTGTAGTAGTCAGTCTGGTTATGTATGTGTATACAGATGCAGATAAAACATTGCTAACAGTTGGGAATATAAGTGGAATACTAATTAATTTTGTTGGAGCTGTTTTTATTAGAATGTATACACATAATGTAGAGGCAGCAGTTAAATTTCATGCAAAATTTGCAGAAAGTAATAATTTACTGCTTGCTAATTCAATAGCTAATAAAATAGAAGATGAGAAATTAAGAGAAGAGACATTATCAGAAATTGCAAAGGATATTATTGTATATAATAACACGATATCAGATTGAAAATGAGGTGGAGAAATGACAAAAGATGAATTTAATTTAAAGTATTGGATGTTCTATATGCAGCTTGAGAATGATTTTAGTAAAACTTTCAATTATGTTGAATTTACAGATGACAATTTAAGTACATATTCAAAGGAATATGCGAAACAATTAATATCTATAGGTTCAGAACTTGATATAGTTTTTAAAGCACTTTGTAATGAAGTTGATCCAACAAAAGCAAGATCATGTATAACAGATTAATTGACGCGGAAGGTGAACGTTACTGATTGTACGTAGTGAGAGCAACAACACAACATCTGCGAATACTAGAGCATTAAAAAATTCAGCTTGCAATAATAGAATTCTCATGCTAATCTAATACCACGCAGTCATCATTCTGATGAACTGTAAAAAGATCTATGAACCAAATCGGTAATTATTCAAAAAACTCAGATTCTCGAGCAGATAATCCGATGACAAAACCAAAAAAGATGAATATCGTCTGAAGATTATGTGATGGAGTAAGTTTCTTAAATATCTGATTTTAAGGGATAGTTACTTCCATAGAAAACTATCTTGTGTTAAGATAAATATAACTTTAGAATCCTCTACTTCAGGCAATCATTCATTGCACAGAAGAGAGGAAAATTCTATGAAAGAAAAAACAAGAAAAGTGTATCAACCAGGCGAGCATCATCACATTGTAAAGCATCGAAAGAGAAGCAGGAAGACTTTATCATGCTTCCAACGGTAGATTTCTGTTTCAAGGAATTGATGCAGAATGACAATATCCGTAAGAATATTATTGCAGCGTTATTAAATGTTCCGCCCAGTGAGGTAGAGAACACAGAACTCATGCCAACCATTCTCAGGAAGGAATCGAAAGATGATAAGTATGGGATTTTAGACGTTCGGGTGAAACTGAAAGATGGAGAACAGATCGATTTTGAGATGCAGGTAGAAGCATTTGATTGTTGGGCAAACCGTTCTGTTTATTATCTGAGTAAGATGTATGCAAGTGAAATAAAAGAAGGCGAGGGATACGATTGCTTGAAGAAGTGTATCCATGTAAGCATTCTTGCATATGATCATTTTCTGGATGATGAAGAGTGCTATCGGAGAATTGCATTCTGTGATGCAAAGACAGGAAAAGAGTATACAGATCTTATGGAGATGCATATCTTAGAATTGTCGAAACTTCCGCCGGAAGAGAAGAATGAGACAAGCCTGTTACAGTGGATGCGCTTTCTTGGAGGAAAAACAAGAAAGGATTTTGAAGAGATGGCAAAGAAGAATTCAGAATTGGAAGAAGCGTATGACGTATTGGATAAATTAAGCGCAGATGAAAAGAAGAGAATAGAATACGAGACAAGGCAAAGAGCGATCAGAGATTACAATATAGGAATGTTAACCGCAGAAAGACGAGGAATTGAAGCTGGCCGAGAAGAAGGAGAAAACAGAATCAACCAGTTAAATATTGAATTGTCAAAGCGTGGGCGTACAGAAGATATATTAAAAGCGGCAGTTGACAAGGAATATCAGGAAAAGCTGTTGAAAGAGTTTGAGTTATCAGAGCAGTATTGTAATAGTGCCGGGGAATATAAATAGTGCAAGAGATATCAATAATATGTAACGGAAGTGCAGGGAGATATGATCACAGAAGAATATGATTATACAGATCAGGAAGTTTATGAGATGACATGTGAGTGCCCTGCGTATTACAGTTATAATGGGGGGGCAAACACTGTATTGCTAGAATATATGGAATCTTGCTGTGCAGAATCAGGCAACAGACCGTGCACACAGGATTGGCCAGGGGAATATAGTAACCGTTTACAAATTAATTGCCAAGGGAACAATAGAAGAGAATATTGTAAAATTGCAGGAAAAGAAGATGGCTCTTGCTGACCAGATTATTGGCGGAGAAGAAATGGGAAGTGGAAGTTTCAGTAAGGAAGAATTGTTGAAAGAGTTGTAGATTTAAACATGGAGATGTTATCTTAGAATTGTCAAAGATTGGGCGTACAGAAGATATATTGAAAGAGGTAGTTAAGAATCATAAGAGGCAAGAAATTATTATTTTCTCTTGCCTCTTGCCATCCGTGCAGGATACCATTTTTCAAACCATGCTGTGAAAAGTCCCATCAATGCAGGAATCAGATTATTCACAAGAATAAGTACATTTCCAAACCCGGCTTTCTTAAACAGAAAGGTCCAGATTGCTGTCAGTACATATAGCGTGCCCCATGCCGTGGCAAGAATATAATTTGTCTTCATAAAGAGAGGGTTCTGATGTGCACTTTCACCACCATAATTATATTTTACATATGCTGCGCATAAAGGTTCTTTTGTCAGACATGAAAGCAGCCAGAATAGTCCAAATACAAGATATCCGATATTTGTTGGAAGAACTCCGTTTCCGGTTATATTTGCCGCTGCAGAAAGTATAGCAACAGCTGCCATAGAGAGCTGATCCCAGATCACAAAGTTATGTTTTCTCATAATAAACGGTATAGTTGCGACCACGAGAAGTGTTATCACAGCTCCGACTTCCGGATGAATAGAAACAGCAATCCAGAATGTAATCCACGGTATAAGCATTGTCGTCATGGAAGGCTTTTTTCTGTTCAATTGTATTTTGAGGTGTTTTTTTTCTGTTTTTTTGACCACAGATGCGCTTCCGAAGATTTTATCCCAATCGATCATCAGGGAAAAGTCACCGGATACCGTATACATCTGTTTCCCTAATGCTTCTGCGCCACCGATTTCTCCACGGGAAATAGCGGACCATACAGTAAAAGGGGTATCTATGCGGGTAGTTGAGGAAAGGCTTCCATCTGTAAATACTTCGCTTCCTGTCTTGCTAAGCTGAATCTGGTAGGTGTGATCCAAATCGGTAAAGTGTATCTCAAGCACGCGGTCTTTTCCATCGTAGGCATCTTTATTATAAAGAGCGGCCATTTGCCGGGTAAATACAAGATCATCCGGTTCTTTTTCTCCGGTCGTTTTACTTATGCCCCAGCTGGCATCCGCCATTTTTCAAATACCTCTCTGGGATATAAAAGCGTGTGGAGTATTGCATCTGTTTCTTCAGAGATTGTTCCGGTCATTGCATATTCTGAGCCGGCACATTTTACAGTGGAAAGATATTCATCTGTTCTTGCAGACAATTCTTTTTACACGGAATAATTCTCCCTGACCACAAAAGATGGTCGTATAATTTCCTTTGCCGAGAAAATGATCAAACATCCGCAATACGCTGTCATAGTTTCCAACAGCAGAATAAAAAGCCACAGGTGGAAATCAGAACATGCCTTTTACCTTCCATATCATATCTGGAGTCATGACTTCCGCTTCCGTATCCGTTCTGTTTTGAACTCATAAAAAGGAAGGTTCATAGGAAGCTGACGGTCGATCAAATTCTTTAAGATACCTGGGACATTAAAATAGTACAGTGGAAAAGACCACAGAATAAGATCAGCATCAATCAGTTTTCCAATAACCTTTTGCATATCATCCTTGATACAGCATATGCCGGGCGTTTTCTGCCAGCACGCAAAGCATCCTTTACACGCAGCTATATTCATTGAAGCTACATGGAGTTCATCGATGGAGATGCTTTCTTCATCATCCGTACATCCATTTTTAAATCCTTCAATAAAACTGTATGCGAGCTTTAATGAATTACTTCTTTTTACCTTTAGGACTCCCATTGATCAGAAGTATCTTCATGCTTTCATCCCTCCGCATTCATACATAATAATAAAGTATAAGAGGTGCTTACAAAATCCGCAACCTGAATTTCGCAAAATTGTTGTAAAGTATTATGGAAAAGTGATATTATGAAACTAATATTTGAAGGTTATGTAATGAACATTTATGGAATGTTTTATCGATTTGGACTGATTGATGTACCGGATAAAGTGAAAGAAAAAATGAAGGAAGTATGAAACAACAGAAATTATTAAGTCTGATCCGTCAGGCAATAGAAGATTACAACATGATAGAAGACGGTGACAGGATCGCGGTAGGTGTTTCCGGCGGCAAGGATTCCCTGACACTGCTTTATGCGATGAAGCTGCTGCAGGGATTTTATCCAAAGAGATTCGAATTATCTGCGATTACCTGTAACGTGGGATTTGAAGGAATGGATTTTACGGGCGTAGCAGAGTTTTGTAAGCATCTGGAGATTCCTTATGAGCAGGTCGATACAGAGATCGCCCGGATCGTATTTCAGGAGAATAAGGATGCAAGGCCGTGTTCTTTGTGTGCAAAGCTTCGGAAGGGTGCGATGTATCAACGGCTGGGAGAGCTTGGAATCAATAAGATGGCATATGCACATAATAAGGATGATTTTATAGAGACAGCATTGATGTCATTGATCTATGAAGGTCGGTTCTATGCATTTCCACCGGTGACGGAATTACCGGAAGCGGGAGTGACGGTGATCCGTCCGATGATGTATGTTCCGGAGCGGGGTGTAGCGCACTTTGTTGCAGACCAGGGAATCCGTGTGGTTAAGAATACGTGCCCGGTAGACGGTTCAACAAAAAGAGCGTATGCAAAACAGTTGATGGAGCAGATCAACAGGGGAGACGCCAGGGGCGAAGGACAGGATCATGCATGCGATCGTGAACGGAAGGTTCCCGGACTGGCCACTGTAGTGATGGGAAAGTGATTAAGAAAATGCATTTTTTACTTCCCTATTTCGCCTATCTGTGTTACACTAACGAATGAGTTATTTAACTTTTTTGTAACAATTACGAAAGTGATAGGCTCATTGAAAAGGGAAAACAACATGGAAATGTATATAACTATTTGTAGAGAGGGATGCAGATAGTTACTGTTCATCCCGTGTCAATCACTTCGCTGATTGACACGGAGGATGCATGTTTTGCTTGAATGCATTCGCCCCATCGCCAAAGGCGATTTAAAATGGCGAGATGCGTTGCTGGTCGCACATCGTGTGAACAGTAACTGCAGATAGTTAATAGGAGGAATTATTTATGTGTGGAATCGTAGGATTTACAGGAAACCATCAGGCAGCTCCGATTCTGTTGGACGGATTGTCTAAGCTGGAATACAGAGGATATGATTCAGCAGGTCTTGCAGTGCGTGACGGAGAGCATCTTGCACAGGTTGTTAAGGCGAAGGGACGTCTGAGTAATCTTTCAGAGAAGACAGACAGTGGTAAGGCACTCAAGGGAAATTGTGGTAGCGGTCATACACGCTGGGCAACGCATGGCGAGCCAAGCCAGATCAATGCACATCCGCATGTATCCGGAAACTGTGAGAGAAGTGGATCCGGTACAGTTGAGTCTGAGGTTGTCGGAGTACATAACGGTATTATCGAAAACTATACAGAGTTGAAAGAGAAGCTGTTAAAGCATGGTTATACATTCTACAGTGATACAGATACAGAAGTAGTGATCAAGCTGGTTGATTACTATTATAAGAAATATAACTTAGGACCGATCGATGCGATTGCGAAAACGATGGTGCGTGTACGCGGGTCGTATGCTCTGGAACTGATGTTCAGGGATTATCCGGGCGAGATCTGGGTAGCGCGTAAGGACAGCCCGATGATCATTGGTATTGCGGATGGTGAGACTTATGTGGCTTCTGATGTACCGGCAATCCTGAAATACACAAGAAATGTATACTATATCGGAAACCTTGAGTTTGCAAAGCTTGTTCCGGGAGAGGCTCATTTCTATGATCTTAATGGTGACGAGATCGAGAAAGAGACAACAGAGATCAAATGGGATGCAGAGGCAGCAGAGAAGGCCGGTTTTCGAGCATTTCATGATGAAAGAGATCTATGAGCAGCCGAAAGCAATCCGTGATACTCTGAATTCTGTTGTGAAAGACGGAGTGATCGACTTTACGGATATTGATATTACAGAGGAAGAGATTAAGAAATACAGCCAGATTTACATTGTTGCGTGCGGTTCTGCATGGCATGTAGGAGTTGAGGCTCAGTATGTGATCGAGGAGCTGGCTCAGATTCCGGTTCGAGTAGAGCTTGCATCTGAGTTCCGTTACCGTGAGATGCCGCTTGTGAAATGGTCTGGTTATCGTGATCAGCCAGTCCGGAGAGACCGCAGATACATTGGCAGCTATGCGTATGGCGAAAGATAAAGGACTTGCTACACTTGCAGTTGTAAATGTAATCGGAAGCAGTATTGCCCGTGAGGCAGATAAGGTGTTCTATACACTGGCAGGACCGGAGATTTCGGTTGCTACAACAAAGGGATACAGCGCACAGCTTGTAGCTCTTGATTGTATTGCAGTTCAGTTCGCGAAGGTGAAAGGGCTGATCACAGACGAGCAGTACAGCTATTACATTTCCGAGCTTCAGACAATTCCGGAGAAGATTGAGAAGATTCTTCAGGATAAGGAGAGAATCCAGTGGTTCGCAGCCAAATATGCGAATGCACATGATGTTTTCTTTGTAGGCCGTGGAGTGGATTATGCAGTGTGTCTGGAAGGAAGTCTGAAACTGAAAGAGATTTCTTATATTCATTCCGAGGCTTATGCGGCAGGTGAGTTGAAGCATGGAACAATCAGTCTGATCGAGGACAACATCCCTGTGATCGGAGTTCTGACACAGAGCAAGCTGTATGAGAAGACAGTCAGCAATATGATGGAATGCAAGAGTCGTGGCGCATATCTGATGGGTGTGACAAACTATGGCAATTATGAGATGGAAGACAAGGTAGACTTTACAGTTTATGTTCCGAAGATAGATGAACACTTCGTGGGAAGCCTGGCAGTGATTCCGCTGCAGCTGCTCGGATATTATGTAAGCGTTGCAAGAGGACTTGATGTTGATAAACCTAGAAACCTTGCGAAGAGTGTTACTGTAGAATAAGAATATGATGAATCAGGCAGGTCGGGAAAATGAATCCGTCCTGCCTGATTTTGGCAAGAGCCAGAAACAGCACCGCATCTTCCCACTGTTCTGGCTCTTGTTTTATATAGGAATTATTATCTAGGCATATCCCACTTTGTATGATCTGTATGAAGCAGCATATGAGATTTGTGTGACAATGGTTTCTCAAGGAAATCGTTGTACAATTTCATAACATCCTGGTTCTCATGGGAGAAACGGATCTTTGCGTTCTTGTCCAGGAAGTAGAGGTTTGCACCGCGTGTGTGTGCAAGTTCATCGCCGTCATGGATCGGCTGGCCGCCTCCGCCGACGCATCCGCCCGGACAGGCCATAACTTCCACAAAGTCGTAGTGTACTTCCCCATGTTCAATTGCTTCAAGTAGTTTGCGTACATTTCCAAGACCACTGACAACAGCAGCGCGGATCGTAGCATCACCGATCTGGACTTCAGCTTCTACAACACCTGTCTCAAAGGATGGACTGCGGACGATCTTAAATGCATCCGGATCCGGGTTACGTCCTGTTACAAGATAGTGTGCGGAACGAAGTGCAGCTTCCATAACACCGCCCGTAGTGCCGAAGATAACGCCGGCACCGGACCACTCTTTCATAAGTGGATCACATTCGCGGTCTTTCAGGCTCTTTGGATCAATATGCGCAGCACGGATCATTCTTGTCAGCTCTCTTGTAGTGAGAACTGTGTCAATGTCATGTCCGGCATACTCGCCGTAGAAAAGTTCCATGTTGCGTTCACCTTTTTTCGCTACGCAAGGCATGACAGATACGGTGTAAATGTCTTCCGGAGCGACACCGATGGACTGTGCAAAATAAGTCTTCATAACAGCACCGAACATCTGCTGTGGTGACTTGGCTGTGGACAGCTGTGGTACCAGATGCGGGTACTGTGATTTGATGAAACGGATCCAGCCGGGGCAGCAGGAAGTGAACATCGGACGCAGCTTTAATTCTCCTTTGGAGAAACGCTGAAGGAATTCATTTCCTTCTTCCATGATCGTAAGGTCAGCGGAGAAAGAAGTATCGAAGACGTAATCTACGCCGATCTTTTTCAAGGCATCCATGATCTTTCCGATTGTTGCTTCTTCTCTGGACAGGCCGAGAGCTTCTCCCCACGCGGCACGGACTGCCGGAGCAACCTGTGCAACCACCACTTTCTTCTTGTCAGCAATCGCACTCCATACATCCTCTGTATCATCACGCTCACGAAGTGCGCCGACAGGACAATGAGTGATACACTGTCCGCAGAGAGAACAGGAGACTTCATTGATCTTTTTATTTCCGTTTACATTGATCGTTGTTCTTGAACCTGTACTTGTAACATCCCAGATGTTCAGTCCCCTGGATCTTGTCACAAATCTGGATACAGCGCATACATTTGATACATTTGCGTGAATCACGGATGAGTGGGAATGTCTTGTCCCAAGGTGTATCTTCAAAGCGTTCTTTGAACGGAAGATCGATCAGGTTCAGATCATTTGCAACCTGCTGAAGTGTACAGTTCCCGCTTCTGACACAGGTTGCACATTTGCAGTCATGCTGGGAAAGGATAAGCTGTACAGTCTGTCTTCTTGCAATGCGTACCTTCGGGCTGTTCGTGTAGATCACCATGCCTTCGGTTACAACGTTATTACAGGATGTGACCAGACGATCTTTCCCTTCAATTTCAACAACACAGACACGGCAGGCCGCAATCTCGTTGATATCTTTCAAATAACATAATTTCGGAATCGGAGTTCCAAGCTTTGCCGCAGCTTCCATGATAGTAGTTCCGGAAGGTACGGATATTTTCTGATTATCAATTGTAACATTTACCATTTTTCTTTCCGACCTCCTTTAAAGATACCATAACCGAAGTGGTCGCAGCGCAGGCATCTGTGGGATTCCTGTTTTGCTTCGGCTTCTGTCATACAGTTTTCAACGCCTTCAAAGTCACAGACACGGCTGCATGCTTCGCGTTCTGTCAGTTCAACTCTTCCGCAAGGTTCGCGGTCGCTTAAGCGAGGTTCCGGAATCTCAACATCACAGCTGATGATATGGTGGAAACCAAGATATTCATCGATATTGGCAGCAACAACCTTTGCAGCGGCGATTGCCTTGATTACGGAAGCAGGACCGGATGCACAGTCTCCACCGGCGAATACGCCAGGGATATTGTCGAAACCGCCATAACGCTCTGTCATGATCTTACCGCGGGAAACCGGAACACCGGCTTCTGCAAAGTGTTCAGATTCGATATCCTGACCAATCGCAACGATGAGTGTCTGACAAGGGATAAGGAAATCTTCTTCACCTGTCGGACAGACACTTGCACGCCCATCTTTGATCTTGCTGATCATCTGTGGTGTGACGTAGATACCTGAAACGTGTCCGTTCTCATCAGTCTCGATTCTGGATGGCGCTTTCAGTGTGAGTACTTCAATTCCCTCTGCAACTGCACCTTCGATCTCAGCCGGAAGAGCAGTCATATCTGCAGTACGGCGTCTGTAAACGATACTTACTTTTTTCGCACCGAGACGTTTTGCTGTGCGGACGGCGTCCATGGAAACGTTACCACCACCGATGACAGCAACTTCCTGTCCGGTAAGATCAGGGCTATTGTCTTTCCCAACATCACGAAGGAAGGACACAGCAGAGATCACGCCTTCTGCATGTTCGCCTTCGATACCAAGCTTCTTATCAGTGCTTGCACCGATGGAAATAAGAACAGCATCATATTCCTGGCGGAGACTCTGAATTGTGATATCTTTACCAATACGTTTTCCAAATTCTACCTGAACTCCTGTCTCAAGGATTGCCTGAATGTCTTCGTCAAGACGATCTTTCGGAAGTCTGTAGTTCGGGATTCCATAGCGGAGCATTCCGCCGAGCTTTGGAAGCATCTCGAATACGGTTGTCTGATGTCCCATCAACTGCAGGTAGTAAGCAGCACTGAGTCCACCAGGTCCACCGCCTACGACAGCGATACGCTTTCCGGTGGAAGGTGCGCATTCCGGTGGTGGAACCTTGCCTGCATAATCAGCGGCCATTCGTTTCAGTCCACGGATATTGATGGCATCATCTACGATATTTCTACGGCAGCGGGCCTCACAAGGATGCTCACAAATAAAACCGCAGGTTGTCGGGAACGGATTATCCTTACGGATCAGACGGATTGCGTCAGCGTAACGGCCCTCTCCGGTCAGTGCGATATATCCAGGAATATCAACATGTGCAGGACAGAGAGAAACGCAAGGTACAGGCTGTGTATAGTGGCAGGTACAGCGTCCCTGACGGACATGTTCTTCATAATCTTCGCGACAGTCTCTTAAGCTCTTATGTACCATGGCACCGGCTTCATATCCGATCGGACAGTCAGATCCTTCGCGGATGGATTCAGACAATGTGTCAATCAGATCAAGTGTCTCCATTGTAGCAGTACCGTTCATAACATCTGTCAGAAGGTTCTTCAACTGCCACAGCCCAACGCGGCACGGGGTACATTTTCCACAGGATTGTGTCTGACACATCTCGATAAATGCACGAGTCATGTCAACCGGACATAATCCCGGAGGGCTGGATTCAATTCTGCGTTCCAGATCTTTGTACAGCTCTTCAACAACGAGCTGGCCTTTGTCTGGACCTGGGATTTCAAGTCTACTCATTTTAAACCTCTCCTTTTACCATAACGTTCATTACTGACTGATTTTAAAATAGGAAATGTATTTGAAAAAACCTATCTTCAAACCAGTAGAGTTCCATTTGGTAATATTCTACAAATAAATCCAAAATTATCAAGAAAAGTTTAAAAAATGACAAGCCTGTTATTTGTTATACAAACAACAAGCTTGTCAAAATAAACAAAAATATTCTAAAAATATTGAGAAACAGCTAAAAAAAATTAATTCATATAGCGGTAGCAACGAAAATAATAACAGAGCGTTCACCTAAAAAAATATTTTAGATTCTACCGTAGGCATTGAATTTTTGTGAAAAAACTGACATTTAGGATCGCCGGTGTTGACCGCAACTTTCCATTTGTAATGTTCAGGAAGTTCCGGCAGAGTGAGTGTGACCGGAAACCATCCGGAATTTACAGCCAGATAAACAAGGTCTTCTTTTTGGGTTGTTTCATTATAGCCTGCGAATCGTACACAGACAACATGGCTGTCACCGGAGAAATTTGTCTCATCCGGAGTGAGCCCATGCGTGCTCATTGCCGGAACACCAAGATAACTTGGTTCGAGATCCTTACGGATGACAGGATGATCTTTGCGGAACCGGATCATATATTGAAAGAAATCGAACAGATCCTTATTTTTTTTGAGGAGACTCCAGTCCAGCCAGGAGATCAGGTTATCCTGGCAATAAGGGTTATTATTTCCATAACGTGTGTCTGCGAATTCATCACCGGAGAGGAACATTGGAGTTCCGCGGCTGCAAAGCAGAATGGCACAGGCATTTTTCATCAGTCGTTTACGAAGTGCCAGAATGGCAGGATCATCTGTTTCGCCTTCTACGCCACAGTTCCAGCTGTTATTGTCGTCAGCTCCGTCAGTGTTCCCCCAACCGTTGGCTTCATTATGCTTCTGGTTATAACTGTACAGATCATAAAGCGTGAATCCATCATGACAGGTGAGAAAGTTGATGGAAGCATTTCCACCTCGGTAAGCAGGATCGTACAGATCAGGAGAACCTGTGATTCTTGCTGCAGCAGTCTGGGCAAGGAAGTCATCTCCTTTTAAAAAGCGGCGCATATCATCACGGTAGCGCCCATTCCATTCAGCCCAGCGCTTCCAGGAAGGGAAAGAACCGACCTGATAAAGTCCGCCGGCATCCCATGCTTCAGCGATCAGTTTTACATTTCCAAGGATCGAGTCGAATGCAAGGCTTCGCAGAAGCGGTGGTTGGCTTAGAGGGGTTCCGTCATCATTTCGCCCAAGAATGGAAGCAAGATCAAAACGGAATCCGTCTACACGGTATTCGATGACCCAGTAACGCAGACACTCCAAAATCATGTCTCGTACAACAGGGTGATTGCAGTTCAGTGTATTTCCACATCCGCTGAAATTATAATAATGTCCGTCCGGAGTCAACATATAGTAAATGTTGTTGTCAAAGCCTTTGAAAGAAAAGCACGGACCGAATTCATTTCCCTCAGCAGTGTGGTTGAAGACGACATCGAGGATCACTTCTATACCATTGTCATGGAGATCTTTGATCAGTGTCTTGAGTTCCAGTCCTTCGCGGTTATATTCCATAGAAGAACAGTAGCTTGTATTTGGTGCAAAGAAACTGACCGGATTATATCCCCAGAAATCAATAAGTTCATTTTCATCAATCAATCGTACATCACGCATCTCATCAAATTCGAAGATTGGCATTAGTTCAACAGCATTGACTCCAAGTTCTTTCAAATAAGAAATCTTTTCGCGCAGGCCTTCGAATGTACCGTGGTGCTTAACACCGGAACTATCATCCATGGTAAATCCGCGGACGTGTAGCTCGTAGATGATCAAGTCTTCCATAGGAATAGAATGGTGACGCTGGTCACCCCAGTCAAAGTTGGATTGTACCACACGGGCACGATAACCATGCTGGGCGTTATTTACATGCCCCCACTGGCTCTGTCCGGTGACGGCGCGCGCATAAGGATCCAGCAGGATTTTGTTTTATCAAAACGGAGACCTTTCTTTTCATCATAAGGACCATCCAATCGATAGGCGTACTCAAATTCTTCGATATCCAGATCAAAGACGATCATAGAATAGCAGAATCCGATCCTGTAACTTTCCGGAAATGGAATCACGGCGTAAGGTTCTTCGGCTTTGCGGTGAAACAGCAGAAGCTCGCAGGAGGTAGCACCGTGTGTATGAATTGTAAAGTTGACACCACCCGGGATAGCGACTGCACCAAATTCACGGAAAAGCCGGGACGGATCTGGAATCCATTGACAGTGTCAATCGGCTTAAGTTGTTCGGATATTACTGGCATATAGGAAAACTCCTTTCTAATTGTATTCAAGTTAGAATGAATTAAGAATTAACATAACAATTGACATAAGTATAACACTTAGAAAAATAAAAGCATAGGTTCAGCCTATCATTCTGTGAGAGAAAATGTGCTACAATGATACCACTATTTATTTGTAGAAAAGAGGTTATGGTATTATGGCAGAAGAGCAGAAAACAGCAGGATGTTCAGAGGAATCCTGTGCCAGCTGTGCCAGTGCAGGAACATGCACAAGTAAGAAAGTTGATATGCATGAACCGATGAACATGTATTCATCTATTAAAAAAGTGATCGGCGTTGTCAGTGGAAAGGGCGGCGTTGGTAAGTCACTCGTGACAGCATCCCTTGCAAGAATGATGAGAGCAAAAGGATATAATGTTGGTATTATGGATGCAGATATCACAGGTCCATCCATCCCAAAGATGTATGGACTTCATGAGATGGCAGTAGGAACTGAGCAGGGAATTCTTCCATGTGAAGCAGCAGATGGAACAAAGATCATGTCTGTCAATCTTCTTTTGGAAGACGAGGAAGCACCGGTTATCTGGAGGGGACCAGTGATCGCAGGTGTTGTAAAGCAGTTCTGGACAGATGTTATGTGGGGAGATCTTGATTATCTCTTCGTTGATATGCCACCTGGAACAGGTGATGTTCCGTTGACAGTATTCCAGTCTCTTCCGGTTGACGGCGTTGTGATTGTTACATCTCCGCAGGATCTTGTACAGATGATCGTGAAGAAGGCATATGGAATGGCGAAGCAGATGAATATTCCGGTTCTTGGAATTGTTGAGAACTACAGCTATGTGAAGTGTCCGGATTGTGGCAAAGAGATTAAAGTATTTGGAGAAAGCCACATTGATGAGATTGCAGAAGATCTTAATGTTCCGGTTCTCGGAAAGATGCCACTTGACCCGGCAATCGCGCAGATGGTTGAGGAAGAGAAGTTTTCTGAGGCAGAGAATCCATATCTGGAAGGATTCGAACTGTAAAGCAAGTTGAGTGTATGTAATGGGAGTCATGGAAGACAAGGTTGGGGGATCTTGTCTTTCGTGGCTTTTTTTACGCGAGCAACGAGCAAAGTCCGTGCTCCTAAAAAGAATAACAGAAAAGCACAAATTATAAATCACACAGGAGGAATTAACACATGATAGGCGAAAGAATAGAATTATGGCACAAAGAAGAATATCATTACCCTGCGGCGCATGGCTTTATCCCCAATTATGGTCAGCTATATTCATGAGGATGAGCTGATGCATCCGGCGATGCTGGTTGTTCCGGGAGGCGGTTACAGACTTGTATCGCCTTCGGAAGCACATCTGGTTGCTATGGAATTTTATCAGGCTGGTTATAATGTGTTCGTCCTTGAATATACAGTGAATCCACTGGATGAAGCACCATTAAAGCTTCAGCCGCTGAAAGATATTTCCAGAGCAATGCGAATCATCCGTTTTCGTTCGGAGCAGTTACATATTTTGTCAGATCAGATCGTGGGTTGTGGATTTTCAGCCGGAGGACATCTGTGTGCGAGTCTGTGTGTGCATGGAGCGGATATCGAGGATCCGGATGAAAAATATCAGAAGTTTTCAAACAAACCGGATGCTGCTGTGCTGTCTTATCCGGTAATCACTACAGGAAAGTACACACATAAAGATTCTTTTGTAGCATTATATGGAAAGAATCCTACAAAAAAAGAGCTAGAATATATGTCAATTGAAAAGCATGTAACAAAAGAAATGCCACCATGCTTTATCTGGCAGACAGCAACGGATGGAACAGTTCCGGTGCAGAATAGTTATCTTTTAGCACAGAAATGTCTGGAAGAAGGAGTTCCATTTGCGCACCATGTATTTTCAGAAGGCGTGCATGGTATGTCTGTTGCAACAGAGGACTGGCTGGAACGCAGAGGGAGAGAACCTTATACACAGGAGCAACTCCGTATGCTGGCAGAAGCAATCCTTGGGGAGAAACTTCATTTCCAAAGGAAATGGGGAGAAGAACTGCTTGTGAAAAATGGAATTGGAAGAACACAGCCACCGAAATGGACAGCAGAGCAGAAAGAAGAAATCCGAAAGACTCTGAAAGAAGTACAGATCTGGCCCAAACTGGCAGAGGAATGGCTGGAGAAAATAATTGATTACAAAGGAGAAGCAAGATGAGAATTTATTGATCCGTCACGGAGATCCGGATTATGTAAATGACACATTAACAGAAAAAAGGAAGACGTGAAGCGGCACTGCTTGCAAAACGTGCAGTATCTATGAATATGGGGGAATGCTATAAGTCTCCACTTGGAAGAGCGAAGGATACGGCGACTCCATGTCTTGAGGTAACTGGAAAAACAGCAGAAATATTGGATTGGCTGCAAGAGTTCCCGGCGCAGGTTGATTTGAATAAAAATCCGGAACTTGAAAAAGCATATCCCGATGTGAAAAAAAAGAAGGTGAGCATTTCCTGCCTAGAATTGCATGGGATATGGTTCCGGGGTATTGGACAGAACATGAAGCTTATATGGATAAAAATGCATGGCGTGAAACAGAAGTGGCGAAAAATTCTGATCTTGTAGAAGTATACGATCATGTGATTGAAGAATTTGATCGCTTTCTCGCAGAGCATGGATATGTAAGAGAAGGGGCGCATTATCGTGTGGAGAAAGAAAGTGATGAGACAGTGACATTTTTCTGCCATTTCGGAATCAGCTGTGTGCTGTTGTCCCATTTATGGAATGTATCACCATTCGTGCTTTGGCATTGCCTTGCGCTTGCACCGACTTCTGTGACAGAAGTAGTAACAGAAGAGAGAGAACAGGGAACGGCATATTTCCGAGGATTGAAAGTAGGAGATATCTCACATCTCTATGCAGGTGGAGAAGAACCGTCCTTCGCAGCAAGATTCTGTGAGACATATAGCAACAAGGAGCAGAGACATTAAAATCAAATGTCTCTGCTCCTTGCTTTATGGATTTTGGTATTATTAAACCACTTTCTGATAAGCAATTCGTTCTGTTCCATCCTCAACATATACGATTCCGCAATATTTGAATCCATTCTTATCTAACAGATGCTGCATTACGATATTGTCCCGGTGTGTATCAATACGGATATTGCCGCATTGTTCCAAAGCCCAGTTCAGGCAGAAGGAAGCAGCACCTTTTACATTTCCGGTGGAAGTGATGCGGTGAACAACTCCGTAACGGGAGTCATTGATCCATTCACCTTCGTAGATGCGCATATAAGTAGGATCAGCCCCTTCTTTATAATAGAAAGTAGCAACTATCTGGTCCTGTTCTGTGCAGACATAACTGTTCCCCTCAGTGATGTCATCCAGAATCAACTGTGGAGAAGGATAAGTGTTTTCCCACTGAGAAGCATTTCCGTGAGTTGCCATGAATGTCCGTGCATGTTCATACATCTTAAGAAGTACTTCAAGCTCTTCAGGTTTTGTCTTTCTGATTTCCATAATATTCCTCTTTCATAAACTAAATATAGATACGCTAATGCACTATTATATCAAAAAACAGAACGTAACTCCATTGACAAAAATATAGAGAAAACATGAAACGAAATCGTTATCATAGAGGAAAAGTACCTAGAGTGAATTTTGAAAGAAAAAAGAGGCTGTTTATTTGTCTGTAAATCAGACCGTACACATGGGGAAAATGTTCTTTTACAGTACATTTTTACTGTACTAAAGTTTGTACAATTCCCCGTAAAATGGGCGCTTTTTCGTATATTTTGTACTAAATCGAATACAAAGCGATTTCCGATATTTATTCTCGATTTTACGCTTGTCATTTATTTAACACGGTGTTATACTATGCCCGTAAAACAATTACAAAACTATTTTAGGAAAGAATATAGGAGGATTTTTCAATGGCTAATTTTGAGCAGTGGGCTGGCTTCAAGGGAAGAAAATGGACACACTCTGTAGACGTGCGTGATTTCATCCAGGAGAACTACACACCATATGAAGGTGATGAGGCATTCCTTGAGGGACCAACAGAAGCAACAGACAAATTATGGGGAAGACTGCAGGAACTTCAGAAAGAAGAAAGAGCTAAGGGCGGAGTTCTTGACATGGAGACAGAGGTTGTTTCCGGTCTGACAGCATATGGCCCGGGATATATCGATGAGAGCATGAAAGACCTTGAGCAGATTGTTGGTTTGCAGACAGACAAACCGCTGAAGAGAGCATTCATGCCTGACGGTGGAATCAAGATGGCAGAGCAGGCTTGTACAACATACGGATACCAGCCAAGCGAGAAACTGCATGAGATCTTCACAAAATATCATAAAACACATAACCAGGGGTGTATTCGATGTTTATACACCAGAGATGAAAAAAGCTCGTCATAACAAGATTATTACAGGACTTCCGGATACATACGGACGTGGACGTATCGTAGGAGACTACCGTCGTGTTGCACTGTACGGTATCGATTTCCTGATCGAGAGAAAACAGTATGACTTTGAGCGTTACGCAAGACACGGCATGAAGGGTGAGGATTTCCGTCTTCGTGAAGAGCTTGCAGATCAGATCAAAGCTCTGAAAGAGATGAAAGAGATGGCTGCAGCATACGGATTCGATATTTCTCAGCCGGCTAAGAATGCTCATGAAGCAGCTCAGTGGCTGTACTTCGGATATCTTGCAGCAATCAAGACACAGAATGGTGCAGCTATGTCCGTAGGACGTATCTCTACATTCCTTGATATCTATATCGAGAGAGACCTGAAGGCTGGAAAAATCACAGAGAAGGAAGCTCAGGAGATCATCGACCACATGGTAATGAAATTCCGTATGGTTAAGTTCGCAAGAATCCCATCTTACAACCAGCTGTTCTCAGGAGACCCGACATGGGCAACACTTGAGGTTGGTGGACTTGGACAGGACGGACGTTCTATGGTAACAAAGAACGACTATCGTTTCCTCCACACACTGAACAACATGGGACCTTCACCAGAGCCGAACCTGACAGTTCTTTATTCTTCAAGACTGCCAGAGAACTTCAAGAAGTTCGCTTCCCTGATTTCTGTAACAACAAGTTCTATCCAGTATGAGAACGATGATGTTATGCGTCCGGTATGGGGCGATGACTACAGCATCTGCTGCTGTGTATCTGCTACAGAGACAGGTAAAGAGATGCAGTTCTTCGGAGCTCGTGCAAACCTTGCTAAGTGTCTTCTTTACGCTATCAACGGTGGTATCGATGAGAAGAACAAAGTACAGGTAGGACCGGCTTACCAGCCAATTACTTCCGAGTACCTTGATTACGATGAAGTAATGGAGAAATATGACCAGATGATGGAGTGGCTGTCCAAGCTGTATGTTGATACACTGAACATGATCCACTACATGCATGATAAATACTACTATGAGGCAGCTCAGATGTCCCTGATCGACACAGACGTTAAACGTTCTTTCGCAACAGGTATTGCTGGATTCTCACACGTAGTAGACTCCTTAAGCGCTATCAAATACGCTAAGGTTAAAGTTGTTCGTGACGAAGATGGTCTTGCAACAGACTTCGAGATCGAGGGAGACTTCCCGAAATATGGTAACGATGATGACCGTGCAGACGAGATCGCTGTATGGCTGCTGAAGAAATTCATGCACAAACTGAACAAGTGTCACACATACAGACATTCTGTACCGACAACATCTATCCTTACAATTACATCTAACGTTGTATATGGTAAGGCTACAGGATCTCTTCCGGACGGAAGAAAGGCTGGAGAGCCACTTTCACCAGGAGCTAACCCGTCTTACGGCGCAGAGCAGAGCGGACTTCTTGCTTCTCTTAACTCTGTTGCTAAGCTTCCTTACGAGCTTGCACTTGACGGAATCTCTAATACACAGACAATCAACCCAGGTGCACTTGGACATTCTGATGAAGAGCGTAAAGAGAACCTTGCTCATGTACTTGACGGATACTTCGATCAGGGGAGCACATCATCTGAACGTTAACGTATTTGGTGTTGACAAACTGAAAGATGCTATGGAGCACCCAGAGAAACCTGAGTACGCTAACTTCACAATCCGTGTATCAGGATACGCTGTTAAGTTTATCGACCTTACTCGTGAGCAGCAGCTTGACGTTATCGCAAGAACTTGCCATGACCACATGTAAATAATGTTGCGATTTGCGGATAAAAGATCATAAATAACAGATAATATATCAGGACGCAGTCATTTCACCATGCTGCGTCCTTTTTTTTTCATAAGACCTGCAATTATAAAGAAATGTCAGAAGACAAATCTGAAGGTTGCAGAAGAATGGCAGGAAACTGCCGGAAAAAAAGAAGGAGAAATATATGTCAGAAGAATAAAAGGATACATTCACTCAACAGAAAGCTTCGGTTCCGTTGACGGACCTGGCGTACGCTTTATCATTTTTGTAAGCGGATGTCCAATGCGCTGCCAGTTCTGCCACAACCCGGACACATGGAAGATGCAGGACGGCGAATTGAAGACAACAGATGAACTGCTTAAGACAGCACTTCGCTATAAAAGCTACTGGAAAGATAAAGGTGGTATCACAGTCAGCGGTGGAGAACCTCTGATGCAGATGGATTTCCTGATTGACCTTTTCAAGAAAGCGAAAGAACAGGGAGTTCATACCAATATTGATACAAGCGGAGCTGTATTTACAAAGGAAGAACCATTTTTCGGTAAACTGCAGGAGTTGCTGAAATACACAGATATGCTGATGCTTGACATTAAACATTGATGATGAGCAGCATAAGATTCTCACAGGACAGAGCAACAAGAATATTCTTGAGTTTGCACGTTATCTGTCTGATATCAAGAAACCAATCTGGATCCGTCACGTACTCGTTCCGGAGCGCAGTGACAAGGATGAGTACCTGGAGAGACTCCATGATTTCATCGAGACACTGGATAATGTAGAGCGTGTTGAAGTTCTTCCATATCATACACTTGGTGCATACAAGTGGAAAGAACTTGGATATGATTACAAGTTAGAGGGAATCGATCCTCCGACACCGGAGAGAATTGAGAATGCAAACCGTATTCTTGAGACAGCGAAATATTTAAAATAAGATAAAAAAAAAGAACTCTGTTATGAGATGTATGAATCAATACATTCGTAACAGGGTTCTTCTTTTGTAAGTACTTTACTTAAAATTTTCTCAGAAAGAAGAAGGTCACGACACACACGATTGCCTCGGTAACAGGAAGGCAGAGCCAGATACCTGTCATTCCAAAAAGTGCGGCAAGCAGGAAAGCAATCGGCAAGATCAGTACAAGGCCGCGCAGGATAGAGATGATGAATCCCGGTACCGGCTGGTCGGAAGCACTTAAATAAGTGGCTGACACCATATTGATGCCTGAAAAGAACAGGCTTACAAAGTAAATGCGCATGCCTTCTGCTGCCATTGAAGTAAGCAACGGATCCTTGTCTTTATTAAATAAGTCAGCAATCGGAACTGCAAAGACAAAGACAACCAGATAGGCAATGAAAGCCATAAGTAATGCAGTGCTTAATGCATAACGTCTTACCTGGTTGCGTACAGGAGCTCCATTTTTACCAGGGTGGCTGCTGACAATCGGCTGGATGCCCTGCCCGATTCCGGTAAAGATCGCCACAAGTACGAGTGCGATATTAGCAAGGATACTGTATGCCGCAAGTCCGGTCGTTCCGCTGAATTTCAGAGTCAGCATGTTAAAGACAAAAATTACAATGCCGGAAGATAATTCAGCGACAAGAGAAGAAACTCCAAGCCGGCAGATATCTACAGCAGTTTTTAGATGTATTCTTGTTTTTACCAGATGAAACTGATTCTTCTTTTTCCAGAAATGCATGGACAGAATACTCATCCCAACCAGTGGAGCAGTTGCAGTAGCCAGTGCAGCTCCGGTCATGCCAAGCTGCATAGGATAGATGAAAATGTAATCCAGCACAATATTTGTCAGACTTCCAACAAGCATTGCAGTCATTGAAAGCCGCGGTTCTCCATCATTTCTGACAAAACAATTCAATAGATTGTTGCATAAAAACAGCGGAGAGAACATAAGCAGGATGCGGATGTATGGAATCGCATGCGGCAATGTAGTTCCGTCGGCTCCGAGTAAGACACAAAGAGGTCTTGCAAAAACAGTCCGATGCTGAAAAAGAACAGCATAGCTATAAATGCAAGCTGAAGTGCCTGGGTGAAGATCGTGCGGTGAATCTTACTGTCAGCTCTGCCGGAGGAAAGCGAATACCGATCATCAGCCCCGTTCCGTTTAACAAGCTGAAAGCAGGAAGAACCAGATTAAGTGCAGCAATCGCATCCGAGCCGATTCCCCGGGCAACAAAAACGTATCGGCACGGATATAACAAGAATATCCGATCATGCCGAGTACATTTGCTGAGACATATTTAACAAAGAGTGGAAATACATGTTCCCGGGCAGTTAAAGTAACTGAGAAGGATGACATAATAACAAATTCCTTTCTGTATTTTCAGAATGCGTATAATACCATAGAATTTTGAGAAAATCAAATCTTTCTTTCTTATGAAAATAGAGGTAAAATAAAAATGTTATGTCTACGGTATTTACAATCCCCGAAAAGATGGTTTATTCATTATAACATAGAAAGAATGAAGAAAGGAAACATATATGAATAAAAAAGAAGTACTTGAGATCCGTAAGCAGTTCTCACCGAAAAACTGTGCGATTACGAAAATCTGTGGCTGCTATGTGGATTATGAGAAGAATAAAAAGATGGAGTCAAAAGACGCATTTCTCGCACTTCCGGAGGAAGAAGCATTTAAGTATTTTGATATTTTTAAGAAGACACTTTCCGGAAGTATCGGAAAGAATATGCTGAATATGGAATTTCCAATCGATGCGGAAATGCCGGGAGGAACGCAGGAGTTCCTGCTGAAACTCCGTGACAGCAGACTGGAAGATGATATGCTGCTGGAAGAATTCTATGACAAAGTTATTGCAACGTATGAGTATGCGGAGAATTATTACATTATTTTGATCCATGCAGCATACGATGTTCCTGGAAGAACATCCGATGATCTTGAGATGGATGATGCTTCAGATGAAGTATATCAGCATATCCTCATGAGTATCTGTCCGGTGAGTCTGTCCAAGGCGGGGCTTAGCTATAACGCGGAAGAGAACTGTATTCAGGACAGAATCCGTGACTGGATCGTTGATAAGCCGGACAAAGGATTCCTCTTCCCGGCATTCAACGACAGAAGTACTGATCTTCACAGTGTGCTTTATTACACGAAGAAATCAGAAGATCTTCAGCCGGAGATGATCGACCAGCTTCTTGGTGCGAAGATGCCGATGTCTGCGGATACACAGAAAGAGACATTCCAGATGATTATTGAAGATACATTGGGAGAAGATGGTGATTACGAGACTGTCCGCAACATTCACGAGACATTGAATGATATGATCGAAGAACACAAAGAAGAACCGGATCCGCTGACATTGGATAAAACGGATGTGAAGAAGATTTTCGAGCAGAGCGGTGTGCCGAATGAGAAGATGGAGAACTTTGAGAAGAACTTCGAAGAAAATGCAGGTGAGAAAGCAACGCTTCTGGCAAGCAATATCGCAGAGACAAGAAAGTTCAATATCGAGACACCGGATGTTGTGATTAAAGTAAATCCGGACAGAATGGATCTTGTAGAGACAAGAATGATCGACGGAAGACAGTGCCTTGTGATTCCTGTGGATGACCACATTGAGGTCAATGGGATCAATGTCAGAACGATGAAAAAAGGCGTTGCAGAACCGAAAGCAGGTGGTTCTGGTGAAGCTGTGGAAAATGCAGAGGATGATGTTGTTCCGTTTGATGAAGATTAATTGACGGGGAATGAAATAGAGAAAACGTGCAAAAGGATTCCTGCCTGAAAATATTTCCATTTATTTAAAATGAAATATTTTCAGGAGGGAATCCTCTTTGCAGTCTTCTTTGAATAAAAACAGGTAGAAGAATAGTAACATTAGATGATTGTATACTGCATCAGTTCATAGTGCAGTTTACAACCTTCTACAATCTCAGCCGGGAGCAGTGCTCTGGCTACGAGTTTTAACTCTTCATCCGGAAGATCAACTCTTCTTAAGTGTGCATAATCTCCGTCGATCTGTTCTACGATATAATCACATACTAACATTTTAAAATCTCCTTTTAAACACGATATAGTATTAGAAATATTTTATCATGAATTATAAAAAAGTAAAGAATAAAGGTGAGTTTGTAAGCGAACGATGTGATGAGAAGATAAAAAGTGCCAAAAACAGACAGTTGTAGATTTATCCTTCGTGTATTATAATATTGCATACCGACTAAACAGGTCTGAGAAAGGTTGGGGATTACAGACATCTGTGAATTAGGACCGAAAAATAGTATTGAGGATTCTTCCTATGAAAAAATCTAGTTTTTTCAAAAGCCTGCCATTTAAACTTCTGGTAGGTGTTGTGATTGGAATTCTTGCCGGACTTGCTCTTAATGCAAATGACGGGACAGGTTTGACAAATGCAATTCTGAACATTATTGTAACTTTGAAATATGTTCTGGGACAGATTATTTCATTCTGCGTTCCGCTGATCATCATTGGATTTATCGCACCGTCCATTACAAAGATGGGAAATAATGCATCGAGATTACTTCTGCTTGCAGTATGTATTGCATATGTATCTTCTGTTGGGGCTGCGTTATTCTCTACAGCAGCAGGATACGCGCTGATCCCGCATCTTTCTATTGTGACAGATGTAGATGGACTGAAAGAACTGCCGGAGATGGTGTTTGAACTTTCTATCCCACAGATCATGCCGGTTATGAGTGCACTTGTATTTTCTATTATGATCGGACTTGCAGCGGCATGGAATAAGGCAAAATTAATCACAGGAATGTTGGAAGAATTCCAGAAGATCGTGCTTTCCATCGTGTCAAGGATTTTGATTCCAATCCTTCCGTTATTTATTGGATTCACATTTTGTTCTCTGGCATATGAAGGATCCATCACAAAACAGCTTCCGGTATTCCTTAAGGTTATCATTATTGTTATGATCGGACATTATATCTGGATGGCACTTCTTTATACAATCGCCGGTGCATATTCTGGAAAGAATCCGCTGGAGGTTGTGAAGCATTACGGACCGGCATATCTGACAGCCGTTGGAACAATGTCTTCCGCAGCAACACTTGGAGTTGCTCTGCAGTGTGCAGGAAAGGCGAAACCATTAAGAAAAAAGATATGGTACAGTTTGGAATTCCGTTATTTGCTAATATCCATCTGTGTGGATCTGTACTCACAGAAGTGTTCTTCTGTATGACAATCTCACAGATTCTGTATGGAAAACTTCCGTCAATTCCAACAATGCTTCTGTTTTGTATACTTCTTGGAGTATTTGCAATCGGTGCACCGGGAGTTCGGGAGGAACAGTTATGGCATCCCTCGGACTTATCACAGGAGTCCTTCTGTTTGATGATGCGGGAACAGCACTGATGCTTACAATTTTCGCACTTCAGGATAGTTTTGGAACAGCTTGTAATGTAACAGGGGACGGAGCACTTACACTGATTCTTACAGGATATGCGGAAAGACATAAGATTCCGGAGAAGTCAGATGAGATGCGGAATATTGAATTTTAATAATTGATTTTAAGGGCAGCTATTATAGTTGTCCTTTCTTTTTGCCAAAACATTGAATTTTAGTACTATTCTGTGGTACAATCGTTTGGTATAAAAAAAGCAATCGTCTGGTTGATATTTGCAAGGGGAATGTGGATATCAACAGCATTTTCAGATTGAGAGGTGAAAAAAATGGGATTTACACATTTTGATGAAAAAGGAAAGGCCATTATGGTAGATGTGACGGAGAAGCGGGACACAGTCCGGGAAGCAACCGCCACGGGAAAGATCACGATGAATGAAGAAGTGTTCCGCGCTGTCAAAGAAGGAACTGCTGGCAAAGGGGATGTACTTGGAGTTGCGACAACAGCAGGGATTATGGGAGCAAAGAGGACATCAGATCTGATTCCGATGTGTCACATTCTTCCGATCACAAAGTGCAAGGTAGAGTTCGAGATGGTTGAGAGTGAACTTGCAATTTATTGTAATTGTACGGTACGTGTGACCGGGAAGACAGGCGTTGAGATGGAAGCTCTGACAGGAGCAAGTGTAGCACTTTTGACAGTTTACGATATGTGCAAAGCGATGGATAAAAAAGATGGAAATTGGGGAAATCTATCTGGTCAGAAAGAGCGGCGGTAAGAGTGGGCTGATCAACAATGGATATAAGAAGGAAAGAAAAGAAGGCGAAAAGTAAAGTGGAAAAGAAAGAACAAAGATGGAAAGCAGCGGTAGTGACATTGAGTGATAAAGGATATGCAGGAGAGCGGGAGGACAAGAGTGGACCGCTTCTTTGCGGTATGTTAGAAGAGGCAGGATATGAAGTGACAGAAGTAAGGCTTCTTCCGGACGAGCAGAAGATGATCGAACAGTGTCTCTGCGAACTTGCAGATGAGAAAAAGTGGATCTGATCGCAACAACCGGGGGAACAGGTTTTGCACCGCGTGACTGCACACCGGAAGCGACACTTGCCGTGGCGACAAAGAATGCACCGGGAATCGCAGAGGCGATGAGACTGGCTTCACTTCAAGTGACACCAAGAGCTATGCTTAGCCGTGGCGCTTCTGTGATCCGTAATCAGACATTGATCATTAATTTTCCGGGAAGTCCGAAGGCTGTAAAGAGAATCTAGAAGCAGTACTTCCATCTCTGGAACATGGTCTTGCAATTCTTACAGGAAATGCAAGTGAGTGTGGAAAACCAGTTTCTGAAGGAAAGTAAAACAGTAATGTAAGAGATAAATAATATGAGGTATGTAAGAGATGATCGATCAATATGGAAGAACGATAGAATATCTGCGCATCTCTGTGACGGATCGTTGTAATCTGCGCTGTGTCTACTGCATGCCGGAAGAGGGCATTGAGCAGCTGCCGCATGAGCAGATTCTGACTTTTGATGAAATCGAGAGGATTTGTAGAATCAGTACAGAGTTGGGGATTTCAAGATCAAACTGACCGGTGGGGGAACCGTTGGTGAGAAAAGGATTGCCGGACTTATTGGGGAAAATTAAGAGAATTTCGGGGATCGAACAGGTGACATTGACAACAAACGGAATTCTTCTGAAAAATCAGTTGGATGAGTTGATGCGTCAGGGCTGGATGCAGTGAATATCAGTATTGATACATTGGATGAAACGTGTTACCATACAGTGACAAGATGTGGGGAATTAAATCAAGCACTGGAAGGACTGCAGGCAGCACTCGAATATCCGAATCTGCGTGTGAAGTTAAATTGTGTGCCGATGAATCAATCAGAAGAAGAGTATATTCAGATGGCAGAGTATGCAAAAAGGAGCATCCGGTAGAGGTTCGTTTTATAGAAATGATGCCGATCGGGATGGGAAAAGCCTGTCAGGGAAAATCAAGAGATGAGCTTCTGGAACTTTTAGAGAAAGCATTTGGAAACGCTGAACCGTATGAAAAACATTTGGGGAATGGTCCGGCAGAGTATGTGAGCTTTTTCGGGATTCCAGGGCAGAATTGGATTTATCAGTGCAGTGAGTCACAAGTTCTGTGATTCCTGTAACCGGATCCGGCTCACAGCGGAAGGATATCTGAAACTCTGTTTGCAGTATGAAAGTGGAATTGATTTAAGAAAACTTTTAAGAAGCGGTGCAACGGATGAAGAACTGAAAGAAGCAATGCGTCAGGCAATCTGGAAAAAACCGGCCTGTCACAATTTCTCGGATGAGCGAAGAGATGAAGAAGTTGGTCAGAAAAAAGAACATCGGGGCATGTACGGAATCGGTGGTTAGATCAGTAATGAAATAAAATCAGTGACAGAAAAGTAACAGTGCAGATCATGCACAAAAATTATAAAAGTTGAAAAAGTAATTTGAGAGGTATAGAAAAATGGGAAAAGTAATAGCAATTTGTACAAGTCCGGCAAAGGGAACACAGAAGACAAGAATCGAGGAAGGTACATTTATTGAAGATTTTGGTCTGGAAGGAGATGCGCATGCAGGAAAATGGCATCGTCAGATCAGTCTTCTTTCTTATGACAAGATCGAGGCATTCCGTGCAAGAGGTGCAGAAGTAGAAGATGGCGCATTTGGAGAAAATGTGATCGTTCAGGGGATTGATTTCCGTAATCTTCCAGTTGGAACAAGATTAAAATGTAATGATGTTTTGTTAGAGATGACACAGATTGGAAAAGAATGTCATCATGGCTGTCAGATCTTCCAAAAAATGGGAGAATGTATCATGCCACGAGAAGGGGTATTTGCAAAAGTGCTTCATGGTGGTAAAATAAAAGCCGGAGATGAAATGATCGTGCTTGCAGCAGACGAATAAGGGGAAAATTATGTTGAATGTTTGGCTTGAATGCATCTCGGGAAATATTTCTGCAACGGTACGGAACAGATGCGATTGGAAGGAAATGAATGAGAAAGAAGCAATGGATGGCGGCGGTTCTTGTGGGGCTTGCAGTTATTCTTGTCGGCGTGGGTTCCGGCAACGTGAAGACAAGACAGACGAAGAAAGACAGGCAGGAAAACACGCAGATTGTCAGTGGAGTTCAGATTGTTACAGAAGACGGAAAGAAGTACTATGACTTCCAGGATATGAAAGAGAATAATTACAGAGCAAGGCTTCTGGAACAAGTACCGAGGATTCTTATGATTTTAGCAATCTGGCATTAGATGAAGAGACAGGATATCTTTCGTATAAAGATACGAAGGGAAAAGTGTCAGCGAAAAAAGGAATTGATGTTTCGGAGTTCAGGGAGAGACGATCGACTGGCAGCAGGTGAAGGAAAGCGGAATCGAATTCGTGATCGTAAGACTTGGATACCGTGCATATGGAGAGAGTGGCGCGTTAGTTGAAGATGCCATGTTTGAACAGAATGTACAAGGCGCATTGGATGCCGGTCTGGAAGTCGGTGTCTATTTACTTTTCCCAGGCAATCTCAGCAACGGAGGCAGTCGAAGAGACTGACTTTGTTTTGGAACATATCCAGCCGTATCAGATTACAGGACCTGTTGTCTATGACACAGAAGAAATCAAAGATGATACAGCAAGAACAGACCAGAATACAAGGGAAGACTTTACGAATTTTTGTAAAGTCTTTTGTGACGGAGTGAAACAGGCTGGATATCAACCGATGATTTATGCTAATATGAAATGGATGGCATTTACCTTGAAGATGGAAGAGCTGACAGAATATGATTTCTGGTATGCGGATTATCATGAACTTCCGCAGTGTCCATATGATTATAAGATGTGGCAGTACAGTGAGGCCGGTACGGTTCCGGGAATTCGTGCAAGCGTAGATTTAGATTTGTGGTTTCAGGAGGAAAACTAGATGAAATGGAATAAATTCAGATTGAAGACAACAACAGAGGCAGAGGATATTGTAAGCAGTATGCTGGCAGATCTTGGGATTGAAGGTGTTGAGATCGAGGATAAGATCCCGCTGACAGAGTCTGATAAAGAGCAGATGTTTGTTGATATTTTACCGGAGATCGAGGCAGATGATGGTGTGGCTTACTTAAGTTTTTATCTGGAAGAGGATGAGGACAAAGAGAAAGTTCTGGCAAATGTGAAGAAAGAACTGGAGGAGATGTCTGCTTATGTAAATGTCGGAGCCTGCGAGATTGAAGAATCCCAGACAGAGGATGTAGACTGGGTGAATAACTGGAAAAAGTATTTTCATCAGTTCTATGTGGATGATATTCTGATTATTCCATCCTGGGAAGATGTAAAGCCTTCGGATGAAGATAAGATGGTGATTCATATTGATCCGGGTACAGCATTTGGTACAGGAATGCATGAGACAACACAACTTTGTATCCGTCAGATCAGAAAGTATACAACAGAGACGACAAAGATTCTTGACGTGGGATGCGGAAGCGGAATTCTTGGAATGCTTGCGCTGAAGTTCGGAGCAGAGCATTCTGTTGGAACAGATCTGGATCCGTGTGCAATCGATGCTACATATGAGAACATGGAGAACAACGGAATTTCCAAAGATAAATATGAAGTGATGATCGGAAATATTATCGATGACAAAGAAGTTCAGGATAAGGTTGGATATGAGTGCTACGATATTGTGGCAGCGAATATCCTTGCACCGGTTCTTGTAGAACTCACACCAGTGATCGTGAACCAGCTGAAACCAGGCGGAATCTATATCACAAGTGGAATTATCGATGATAAAGAAGAGATGGTGAAAGAAGCTGTTGCAAAAGCCGGGCTGGAACTTCTGGAGGTCACATATCAGGGTGAATGGGTATGTGTGACAGCGCGCAAGAACGCATAAGGAGAAATAAGATGCAACATTTTTTTGCAGATCCATCCTGCGTGGACGGAGAACAGATCCGTCTGGCAGGAAGTGATGTGAATCATATGAAGAATGTACTCCGCATGAAACCCGGTGAGGAAGTGTGGGTCAGTGATGGAGAAGGAATGGATTACTTCTGCAGTGTGGAAGGTTATGAGGAGAAGGAGGCAGTCCTTCGCGTTGTGAAAAAAAAGTGTCTCAGACAGAACTGGCTTCCCGTCTGATCTTATTCCAGGGACTTCCGAAAGGGGATAAGATGGAATGGATCGTGCAGAAGGCAGTAGAGCTTGGAGCTTATCGTATTGTTCCGTTTGCGGCAAAGCGTTCGGTTGTAAAGCTAGATCAGAAGAAAGCCGGAAAGAAGAGAGAACGCTGGCAGGCAATTGCCAAGGGGCTGCGGAACAATCGAAGAGAGGAATTGTGCCACAAGTGCAGGATGTGATGAGCTTTCAGGAAGCGATGAATTACGCGAAAGAGCTGGATGTAGTGCTTGTTCCTTATGAACTGCAGGAAGGGATGAAAGCAACAGAAGCTGTCATAAGTAAGATTGAACCGGGACAGTCTGTCGGTATCTTTATCGGACCGGAAGGTGGATTTGACGAGAGCGAGATCGAGCAGGCGGAAGAGGCCGGAGCGGTTCCAATCACACTTGGAAAGCGTATTTTAAGAACAGAGACAGCGGGACTTACAACATTGTCAATTCTGATGTATCATTTAGAATGCCGGGAACAGTTGGACGATAAAAACATAAGATAATAGAAAGACGTTGCCGGTTGCAGACGCCTGTGAATGGTAACAGAGTTAGAAAAGGGAAGATAAAATGGAAGCATATTTGGATAATTCAGCCACAACCAGAGCATATCCGGAAGTGGGAGATCTTGTATATAAAGTAATGTGTCAGGATTATGGCAATCCATCCTCCATGCACCGAAAAGGTGTAGATGCGGAGCATTATGTAAAGGAAGCCAAGGAAACGATCGCAAAGGTTCTTAAGGTAAATGCGAAAGATATTTACTTTACATCAGGAGGAACAGAGAGTGATAATCTTGCACTGATCGGATGTGCAAGAGCAAACAGAAGAGCGGGAAATCACCTGATCACAACTTCAATCGAGCATCCTGCAATCTTAAATACAATGCGTTATCTGGAAGAAGAGGAAGGGTTCCGTGTGACATATCTTCCGGTAGATGCGAGTGGAAGAGTGAATCTGGAAGCATTGGAAGAAGCACTTTGTCCGGAGACGATTCTCGTATCAGTTATGTATGTGAACAATGAGGTTGGAACACTTCAACCGATTGATGAAGCGGTAAAGATTGTAAAAGAGTATAATTCTTCTATTCTTTTCCATTCGGATGCAGTGCAGGGATTTGGAAAATATCACATTTATCCAAAACGTCAGAAGATCGACCTGTTAAGTGCGAGTGGACATAAGATTCATGGACCGAAGGGAACCGGATTCCTCTATGTGGGCGAAAAGGTGAAGATTAAACCGATTCTTTTCGGAGGAGGACAACAGAAGGATCTCCGTTCGGGTACAGAAAATGTTCCGGGAATTGCAGGGCTTGGGCTTGCAACAAAGATGATTTACAATGATCTGGATATGAAAGTAGCTCTGATGCGTGAACTGAAGGATTATTTTATTGAGCAGGCAGGAAAGATTGAGAATACAACAGTCCATGGTCTGAAAGATGAAGGAAGTGCACCACATATCATCAGTCTTGGAATTGCAGGAATCGAAGTGAGGTTCTTCTTCATACACTGGAAGATAAGGGAATTTATGTCTCATCAGGATCTGCATGTGCATCGAATCATCCGGCAGTAAGCGGTGTTCTCAGAAGCATTGGGGCGGCACAGGAATATCTGGATGCGACGATTCGTTTCAGTATGTCAGAATTTACTACAAAAGAAGAAATTGACTACACGCTGGAAACACTATATAATTGTATACCGATGCTGAGAAAATATACGCGTCATTAATTGACGTCGATTCATAAAGGAGAAAAAGCATGAAATTTCATTCATTTCTGATAAAATACGGCGAGATCGGAATTAAGGGAAAGAACCGTTATATCTTTGAAGATGCACTGGTACGTCAGATTCGTTATGCTCTGCAGGGCGTAGACGGAGAATTCCTTGTACACAAATGTCACGGAAGAGTCTACGTGGATTGTGATGGAGATTATGATTTTGATGAGACAGTAGAAAGCCTTCAGAAGGTATTCGGTATTGTTGGAATCTGTCCGGTAGTCCGTGTGCCGGTTGCAGAGCTGGAACAGCTGAGAAAAGATGTTGTAGCTTATGTAGATGAAGCTTACGAAGAGAAGAACATGACGTTTAAAGTTGATGCAAGAAGAGCAAAGAAGAGCTATCCTGCGAACTCTATGGAAATCAACTGTGAAGTCGGAGAAGCAATCCTGGAGGCATTTCCGGAAATGAAAGTAGATGTTCATAAGCCGGAACTTCGTATCAATGTGGAGATCCGTGAAGAAGTTTATATCTATTCCAGAATCATTCCGGGACCGGGAGGTATGCCAATCGGGACAAACGGAAGCGCAATGCTGCTTCTGTCAGGAGGAATTGACAGTCCGGTTGCCGGATATATGGTATCCAAGCGTGGTGTTGAACTCGAGGCAACTTATTTCCATGCACCACCGTATACGAGTGAGAGAGCGAAAGAAAAGGTAGTTGACCTTGCACGCCTGGTATCTGCCTATGCAGGACCGATCAAGTTGCATGTTGTCAATTTTACAGATATTCAGCTGTATATCTATGAGAAGTGTCCGCATGAAGAGCTGACGATTATTATGCGTCGTTATATGATGAAAATTGCCGAGCATTTTGCAAAGAAAGACGGATGTCTTGGGCTGATCACCGGAGAAAGTATCGGTCAGGTGGCAAGTCAGACGATGCAGAGTCTGAATGCGACCAATGCGGTTTGTACGCTTCCGGTTTACCGTCCGCTGATCGGATTTGATAAGAAGGATATTGTGGAGATTTCTGAGAAGATCAATACCTATGAAACTTCAATCCAGCCATTTGAGGATTGTTGTACAATTTTCGTTGCAAAACATCCGGTGACAAAGCCGAATATTGAACGAATTGAGAAGTCTGAGTTGAACCTTGCAGAAAAGATTGACGAACTGATGCAGACAGCAATTGATACTGTTGAGATCATTGAAGTGAAGCAGGGAGAGAATAATAGGAAAAAGAAAAGCTGCTCCAATGGAACAGCTTTTCTTTACTCTAAAAAATATGCGGACAAGCTACAAAAAAACAAAGTCCGCATGAGTTGTATTCAGATAGAATTATTTGATGATGTAAGCATCAAGTGCAGCAAGAATGTCATCAACATTGCTGTCGGCGTGGATGTTCAGGTCGATCGGTTTGGATAAATCAAGGCTGAAAATACCCATGATAGATTTTGCGTCGATTACATATCTTCCGGATACTAAATCGAAATCATTATCATATTTTGTGATAGTGTTAACGAATGATTTGACTTTGTCGATTGAGTTTAATGAAATCTGTACTGTTTTCATTTGAAATCCCTCCTTGAATTATACAATAAAGTTGGCTTTTAAGCCTAGGTATATTCTACGGGATGCAGGTTCAAAAGTCAAGAAATTAACGAGATAAAAGGAAAAAAGAGGTAGAAATAAATGAAGAAAGCAGCAC
>VOFI01002013.1_pt1 | contig 36062 bp, 57 predicted proteins | sample 5384131 | NCBI WGS metagenome assembly VOFI01 (sample SAMN12384728, study PRJNA508395) | human gut metagenome | isolation source: healthy gut H | host: Homo sapiens
CTGCCTGCCGGAGTTTGTTTCGGCGTCGATCCGGGCGGCGCTGCCCCTGTTTGGGCGGCGGCTTCGGGGATTCGACCGGCCGGACGCGGTGCTGACCGGGGTGGAATCCCGCAGCTCCTCCCCGGTCCGGATCTTACGCGGCGAGGCGGGGGAGTCCTCCGTTCCCGGCTTATATCCCTGTGGGGAGGGAGCGGGCTATGCAGGAGGCATCCTGTCCGCCGCGGTGGACGGCTTGCGTTGTGCCGAGTGGCTTCTTGCGGCTGGGCACCCATAAATTTTGTTGATTGACCAAGGCGGAGTCACATCCTATCGTCCCCGGCGACAATAGGATCCCGCAGGGCAGCACAGCCGGCGGGATATGGCCATATCAACAATTGGGCGGCTAATTCCCGCTGCGATACCATGAAACGGGAGGGAGAGAGCATGAATACGCGAAAACCCGTTTTGGGAAACCGCAATTTGGTCGGCCTCCGCGCAACACAGGCGAGATTTTCCATGGATCTCACACAGGCTGGACGGACGGCCCGTTTACAGATGAAGGGCGTGGACATCCGTCCCTTTTCCCTTTTGGAGGGGCAGGAATGGCCGGTGACGGACATCGGACGCGGCATCCCGCAGGTTGACACCGCTTGGCCGCTGGACCGGGAGGGATTGGAGTATGGCTGAGACGCGGATGACGAAAAAGGAACGGGAGAAACGACGCCGCGTGCTGCTGTGGATTTTCCTGCCGCTGGTGGTGCTGCTGCTCGTTTTTCCGGTCTGGTCACCATCAGTGAGCAGATGAACCGCCCCTTTCTGCCCACCTGGGAGCGGATCTTCGAAGCGGCGGGACTGCAGGGGATGCGCCGCCCCTGTCTGATCTGGAAGGGGAGCTGCGCATCGACGTCATCGAGGTGGGCAACGCGGACTCCATCCTGATTCGCAACGGCACCCACAATATGCTTATTGACGCGGGCACCAATCCGGCCGGACAGGATGTGGTGAATTATCTCCACAATCAGGGTGTACAGCGGCTGGATCTGGTGATTGCCACCCATGGAGATGTCGACCACATCGGCGGGATGGACAATGTCATCGATGCGTTTGAAATCGATACCTTTATCATGGCTTTTATGCCGGAGGGTTTGAACCGACGACCAAAAGCTATCTCAGCGTCCTGCAGGCATTGGACAAGAACAATATCGCCGTCACTGAGGCCGCGCCAGGCGCATCCTATCCCCTCGGTGATGCCGCGGTGGAGATCCTCGGCCCGGTCAGGGGAATTTGAGGAACGCAACAACATGTCGGTGGTCTGCCGGGTCAGCTTCGGAAACCGCCGGTTTCTCTTCATGGGGATGCGGAGAAGGAGGAAGAGGCCTCCCCTGCTCGAAACGGGGACGGATCTCGCAGCCGATGTAATCAAAATCGGCCACCACGGCAGCCGTTCCTCCTCTTCCGCCGCCCTGCTTGACGCAGTGGCCCCTCGCTATGCGCTGATCACCAGCGGCGTCGACAATTCGTACAACCATCCGCATCAGGTCACACTGGACGCGCTCGCAAAGCGGCATATCGCCTGCTATCGCAGTGATCTGTGCGGTACGATCGTGGTGCGCTGCGACGGGGACGCGATCACCTTTGAAACCGAACGATAGAATAGGAGGGCATACCATGTATTACAGCCTGGACCGCTTTGAGGAGGAGCTGGCCGTCCTGGAGGACGACGACGAACACCCCTGACCATACCGCGCATCCTGCTGCCTGAGGGCGCCGTCCGGGGACGTGCTGATACGGGATGGAGATCGATATTCGCCGGCCCCCGACGAGACGGCCCGACGCCGGGGAGCAGATCCGCCGGCTGCAGGACAAACTGCGGCGGCGGTGAGGGACAGATGCGTTTTGACGGGCTATCCCGCCGCCGTATGGAAAAGGGGCGCGGAGGCTCTGAACGATACACGTTTGGCCGGGAAAGCCCGGAAACAGGCCTCCTGTTAGGAGGGATTTTATGGCCACGATCCATCTGGATTATGTGACATTCGCGCTCCTGGAACCCCACGATTTTTCGTGGCTGAGGCGGTTAGGGGCCGTCTTTTTGCGTTTATCCCGGGCAGGATTCCGGCAACCTACTGTTCGGCGTCGAACGGGACGGGATCAGACGCTTTGTCAAATATGCGGGTGCCCGGACGACGGAGTACGGCGGTACGCCGGAGGAGGCGGTCGCCAGGCTGCGGCGGGCGGCCGGGGTTTACCGGGCGCTCGCCCATCCCGCCCTGATCGGGATGAACGAGGTGCTGGAGCTGCCCAATGGATTCGCCTGCGTTTTTGATTGGTTTGACGGGAAGGGGCTGCATGACCTCAGCGAGATATGCAGGGGTATCGATAAGGAAACCGATCCCCGGTCGGGATACTACCGCTATCGGCATCTGCCGCTCCAAAAGCGGCTCCGGTCCCTTAGGACCCTGTTCGATTTTTTGTTGTATGTGGAGGAACGGGGTTTCGTCGCCGTGGATTTTTACGACGGCAGCATTCTGTATGATTTTGGAAGCGATACGACCAAAATCTGCGACATCGATTTGTATCGGCCTAAGCCCTTGTATAATCACATGGGGCCGGACTTTTGGGGGACGAAACGGCTGAAAGCCCCGGAGGAATACATCCTCGGGGCGGAAATCGACAGCCGGACGAACGTTTTTACCCTTGGCGCCCTGATCCTGCACCTGTTCGGGGCCTACACCCATGCAGACATCCAGAATATGTATCGGGAAAGCGCCTCCAACCCTGTCCGCGGGAGGGATGGGCCTTGGATGGGCCACTCTACGACATCGTCCGCAGGGCGGTGGAACCCGATAAGGCCGATCGTTATCCATCGATGCGCGCATTTGGAGAGGCATTTTGGTCGGCTGTTGTTCTGATATAGATGAAAAGGCGGGGAGAAACCATCCGGTTTTCCCCGCCTCTGTGTGTGGTTCATTCCTCACCGGGACGTATTCCATGATATCGCCGGGCTGGCAATCGAGGATAGAGCACAATCTGGATATCGATTCCGTGGTTACGGATTTTCCCTCACGAAGTTTTTGCATGGTCGTGGCGGATATGGTTTTGCTCTTTAATAATTTATATTGAGACAACCCTCTTTTTTCGATAAGATCCCACAGCTTATCGTATTTCATGGGCATGTACCGTCCCCCAACATAGTCCTATAAAGTATCATATTGTACAATATCATCAACTTACATTTGGCAGTTTTAAAACTTGATTATAGTTCCTTAAAGTACTATAATAATGTTAGCTTAACCAATACCCCTTCAAGATAAAAAGCCGTTCATCCCTCGTCCGGCACATATTCCATGATATCGCCGGGCTGGCAATCGAGCAAACGGCACAGCTTTTCAATTGTCCGCGCGTCCAAGCCTCCCGGTTCCGTGTTTCAGCTTGTTGAGTATAGAGGGGGCTTATTCCATTCTGCCGCAGCCAATATTCGGTCCGGCGCGCTGTTTGATCAGCATGAATAGCGCATCATACCGTATCGGCATTTGTCCACCCCCTTACGATTACCCACCATGTACAATTATAAGACCATATTCTTGGTGACAATACCCATTGACAATATGGTCTTTCTTGAGTTCAATACAGTTGAAATGAGAGCTTACGAATCGGATATGGATTCCTCGTCTGGCACATATTCCACGATATCGCCGGGGCGGCAGCCGGGGAGAAGGGATGGTTTCCGTGTCCATCTTCTGTGGACAATACATCCCTGCGATCCGTCGTGATAGGCGTTTTTTCCAGTATACCGTCAAATTCCGGACTTGTAAAGGGGGGAACACCGATGCGTACAGCCGCTTTTTTACCCGACGGGGACGCATGGACCGCCATTTTCGGCATTCTGCTCAACGGGGCGAGAGACCGGTACCGTCAAACCGCGGAATACAGGCATTGCCTGGAGCGGAGGAGGCAGCTTGACAACGATCTGACCTACGGCCTGCTGGACGAGCAGAAAGAGATGGTGGATGAGGCCTTGCTGGAGCTAGACGCGACGGCGGAAGAGGAATCCCGTTTCCTGTATCAGCAGGGGCCTGGCCGACGGCGTGCGGCTGCTGGGAATCCTGGTGGGACCGGCCTGAAGCTCCGGAGTACCTGCCGCATAGGGCCGTTCCTCCCAAAACGACCGGATCCGGCTGGAAACCGCCGATGGGGTCCGTACCACCTGGAAGCCGTTCAATGGTCCGGCTGCAGGCGGCGGTAGGAAAAGGTGGTGAAGCGGTCGTCGATCAGCAGGACCAGCCCCCGGTCGGTGTCGTCCCGGATCACCCGTCCGGCCGCCTGATGAACCTTGTTCATCCCCGGGATCTGATAGGCATAGGCGAAGCCCATATGGTTCCGGCCTTCGAAATAGGCGCGGATGACCTCCTGCTCCGGATTGATCTGTGGGAGCCCGACGCCCCGATGATCGACCCGATCAGGCGGTCGCCCTTGAGGTCGATCCCTCGGAATAGATGCCGCCGAGGACGCAGAATCCGAGAATGGATGCCTGGGGCCGGGCCTCGAACTGCTCGAGAAACGCCTCCCGTTCAGCCTCCTTCATGTTGGGAGCCTGAAGCACGGTCTGCTGGTCCGGATAGAGCGTGGAAAAGGCCTCGTACACCTCCCGCATATAGGCGTAGGAAGGGAAAAAAGACCATATAGTTCCCCCGCTTTCGCCTCTATGGCGGCACCGATCATCCGTGCGACCGGCTCGACGCTGCCGGTCCGATCCTGGAACCGGGTGCTGACCCGGTCGCCGATGAGCAGGCAGAGGTTCCCGCGTGGGAAAGGGGAGGGGGGAGGAGGAGGGTCTGCGCCTCCTCCCCGGCGCCGAGCAGTTCCCGATAATACGGCAGGGGGTCAGCGTGGCCGAAAAAAGACGGCGCTCCGCCCTTTGAAAGGCATCCGGACAGGAGCGCCGACGGGTCGACCAGACCTGGCGGGCCGTGATGTCGCCCTTGGCAAAGGTCAGTAGGGTCCGGTAATGGCCGTCGTACAGCTCCGCGACCTTCAGATAGCGCAGCACATCGAAATAGAGAGACAGCACGGCGTCCTCTTCCGGAGCGCCCGGATGGGTTTTCAGCCACAGCGCGGTTTCATCCGCCACCTGGTTGAGGGGGGACAGGAGGGTGTCGGCAGCCGCCTCCCCGCGTCACCGTCCGCTCTTCCGTATCCCCCTCCCGGAGAGCCAGGAAGGCCTTGTTCAGTGCAGCCAGGGCGCGGGTGAGCGCCTCTTTTTTATGCAGGACTTTTTTGACCGCCCAGGCGGTCGATTTGCTCAGAGAGGCGGAATACATCTCCCGGGCGCGGTCCACGAGATTGTGCCTCGTCGATGAGAAAGGTGTAAGCGCTCTGCGGAACGTCGAAAAACCGGCGGAGATACACCTGAGGATCGAAAAAGATAATTGTAATCCCCACGCATACAGTCGCACCAGAGGGTGGCATCCAGCTGGAGCTCGAAGGGGGCATACGCGGTGCTCTCTTGCGCAGGCTTCGACCGCGGCTCTGGAATAGAGGTCACACCGGCCCAAGCAGATCGTATAATGCATCGTTGACCCGGCTGAAATGCCCTTTGGCGTAGGGCAGCCGTCGGATTGCACTCCCCGCTGCGATTTCCGTCGGCGTCCCGGCAAAAAGCAGATTTTGTCTTTGGCGGTAGGACGATGGTGCGCAGCCGCAGCCCCTGCGCCGCCATTTTTTTCGCAGGCGTCCATCGTGGCCTGGCGTGTGATGGTTTTGGCGGTGAGATAAAAAGAGCTTTTCGGTATATCCTCTCCGAGGGCTTTGACAGCCGGATAGAGGGTGGATATGGTTTTGCCGATGCCGGTGGGCGCCTGGCACAACAGCCGGCCTTCATCCCGGACCGTCCGGTAGACGGCGGCGGCCAGCTGGCGCTGCCCCGGCCGGTAGGAGGAAAACGGAAAGGGGAGATCGCGGATGGAGGCATCCCGTATCCCGTCCCATTCTTCCTGCATCTCGGCCCACATCCGATATTGAAACAGCAGGTCCTGAAGAAGGTCTCCAGTTGTTCGAAGGCATAGGGGCCGGACAAAAACGGCGGATTTCCCCGGTTTCCCGCCGGCAGTAGGTCAGTTGAACCTCCAGGCGGGGCAGGGAACGCTGCCGGGCGACCATATACGCGTAGCAGAGCACCTGCCCCCAATGCACGCGGTTTTCCCCGTCGATTTCCTCGAGCGGCAGGGCGGTGGTTTTGATTTCATCCACCAGCACCCCCTTCACCGGTGGTCAGGATGCCGTCTGCGCGGCCCTCCACCGTGAGGTGATCCCCCTCATAGTCGACGGTCAGGGAGAGGGAGACCTCCGCCTCGTAGCAGTCGCCCTGCTCCCCTCTGTATGCGCCGGTGGATGCGCGAGCCCTCAAGCCATCCGCTCCGGGTCTGGCATTCCGGTTGTCGATGTCGCCGTCCGCAGGACAATTCGACCAGTTCGCGCACCGAGCAGCCGCATGACACCCTTCTTTCAAAAACGAAAATATGTTCTATTCTTGCTCAGTATATAGGAAATCTAAACGGATGTCAAGAAAAAGCACAAAACAAACGTTTTCAAAAAAAGACGGCAGACGCGCTCATATTCCGGCTCCTTTCGGGGAAACTAAAATCGAACCCAAGATAAAGGAGGGAGAAAAAATGGAGAACAACTGCCAGGCGAATCAGTCTATCGCGTGCACCGTGCAGCAGTGCCGGTATCATTGCGAAAATCAGAATTACTGTTCTTTGGAGAAAATCCAGGTCGGCACCCATGAAGCGCATCCACGGTGGTGGAATGCACGGACTGCCAGTCTTTTAAGGTCAAAGAATCCTGCTGCTGATAGAAAAGCCGGTGAAGATTCGTCTTTACCGGCTTTTTCCTTGTATTTTTTTGCATTCGCGTGTACAATTGGTAAAAAAGAAAACAGAGGGAACCGATATGGGTTTGTCCAAAAATCAAATTATCCCGCTCGTTATTACAGGGACCACGGCGGAGGGCAGCGGCATCGGCCGTGCCGAGACCGGTGATGAAAGCAGCGGTATGGCGGTGATCGTGCCGTTCACCGCAGTCGGGGACCGGATCCGGTGCCGGATCCTCAAAGTGGAAAAACGGCTGGCTTACGGACGGGTGGAGGAACTTCTGATCCCCTCCGGCGATCGTCTGCCGCCGGAGGAAGGCTGTCCGGCCTTCGGCCGCTGCGGCGGCTGCGCCTGGCGGCATGTTTCCTATGAGGCGGAGCTGCGGTACAAGCAGCAGCGGGTCGCCGACGCCCTGGCCCGTATAGGCGGGCTGGACGCGGAGGTCCTGCCGATCATCGGCAGCGAGCGCGACGGCCGTTACCGCAACAAGGCGCAGTATCCGGTCGTGCCGGGGCTGTACCGGCCGATGATCGGCTTTTATGCGCCGCGCAGCCACCGGGTGGTGGAGCAGCACGACTGCCTCCTGCAGCCCGAGATATTTCGTACCGTTGTAGACATCGTGGGCAGATGGGCCAAACATACAGGGCTGCCGATCTACGACGAAACGACAGGAAAAGGGATCCTCCGGCACCTTTACATACGCGAGGCTGAGGCTACAGGGGAAATCCAGGTTTGCCTGGTCTGCACGTCGGGAAAATTGCCCGATACCCATGCGCTCATCGATTCCCTGCGCAGGGAGGTTCCCGGCCTCGTGTCGGTGATGGTCAACCTCAACCGGGAGGATACGAACGTGGTGCTGGGCGGCAAGGGCTTTGTCCTGTGGGGCGGGAATGGATCACGGACGAGCTGTGCGGCCTGCGGTTCCGTTTATCACCGCAGTCGTTTTATCAGGTCAACCGCCGGCAGGCGGAGATCCTTTACGGCATCGCGGGCGATTTCGTGTCGCCCGGGCCGGAGGACACGGTGTTCGACCTCTACTGCGGGACCGGGACGATCGGGCTTTCCATGGCAAAAAGAGCGGGACAGATCGTCGGCGTGGAGACCGTGGCCCAGGCGGTGGAGGATGCGAAGCGGAATGCGGAGGAAAACGGTATCGAAAAACGCGCGTTTCCTCTGTGCCGACGCGGAAGAGGCCGCCGGGCAGCTTTTAAAAGAAGGGATCCGGCCCGCCGCCGTGATCCTTGACCCGCCCCGCAAGGGCTGCGCGCCCGGGGTCATCGATTCGGTCACGGCGATGTCGCCTGGCCGGGTGGTTTACGTTTCCTGTGACCCGGCCACGCTGGCGAGGGATCTCAAACGCTTTGCGGAGCGGGGGCACCGGACCGAACGGGTCCAGCCCATCGACATGTTCCCCGGACGCCGCATGTGGAGTGCGTGGCGAGGCTTGTTACAGAATAAATATGATAAAAGTATATCCAAAAGTAGAAAATGTAAGATAATAAGAATGTATGGGGAATCTGGTGTAGGGATAATGAATAAAACAGGATTATATTTATGTATATTGGAAAAATTATATTTCAATTGAAAAAAGAATTTACTCAAACTTTAAATTATGTATCATTGGCTGAAGAAAACTATGATACATATTCTTCTGCATATATTAAAATTTTATTGCAGTTAGGTAGTGAAATTGATATAGTAGCGAAATCCTATTGTCAATATCTCGATAAGGAATTTAAAGGCGACAAAAATGAGTGACTATAGATCAGAAATAATAAAGAGGAAAACTGACTTTAGTACTACCGAAGTAAAAATCTTACAGAGCCGAACCATATTTTCCGTAAAACCATGGGAATCATGGGGATCGTTAAGGAAGATAATACGGCAGAAACCCCGAATTGGTGGAAGGCTTACAATAAAGTAAAAACACGATAGATATGGAAATGGGTGTATCAATAATATGGAACGAGATTATTATAAATTTGCAAATTTGGAATATACGCTATATTCTCTGGCAGGCCTATACCAACTACTGATATACTTCTATTTTGATTTAGCAAAAGAAGATAGAATACAGGTTCCGCTACCGGGATCTCGTATGTTCGCTTTATCTGGCGGCAAATGGGATGACATGCTTTTTTATCAGGATAGCGCCGTCTACATTGATCCTTCAAATGGGCATTTTTATATGCAATCAGGGGAGCTTCGCTTATTGAATCTTGTGCTATATACATATATCGGTTAACAAGGGTTTGCACATCTCGAAAAGTCAGTCATACATGCCAAAGCTGGAATTCTGTAGTACGACCGCCGCATATCACCTCCCCAGCACCTCATCCCGCTTCCGCACCCGGCGGAAGAGCAGCAGCGAAACCAGTGCCGCGGCGGTTTTCCGCGATGGGGAAGGCAATCCAGATCCCGGTCAGCCCAAACGGAATGGACAGCAAAAACGCCAGCGGCAGGGTGATCGCGAACTGGCGGAGCAGGGGAGATGACCAGGCTCTCCTTTCCCATGCCGAGCGACTCGAACAGGGCCGAGAATACCACCCCGACAGAGGAAACGATAAAGCTGGTACACAGAATCCGCAGCGCGGGTATTCCAATGCCGAGCACCTCCGGTGAGGCGTTGAAAAGCCCGAGCACCGCCGCAGGCGCGGCCATGAACAAGAGAGTGCCGGCCGCCATAATGAGGACCACCACGAGCAGGGAACAGCGAAGGGTTCCCATCACCCGCGTGCGGTTCTTTGCCCCAATTGAAGGAGAGGATGGGCCGCATGCCTTGTACCAGACCGTTCGCGGGCATATAGACAAAGGTTTGGAGCTTGTAGTATGACCCGAAGGCGCTCACCGCAAACTCGGAAAACCGCCCCAGGATCGCGTTGAGCCCCATTACCAACACCGAGGCGATGGACATCATCACCGTCGAGGGGATGGCCACCGCGTAGATGCTTCTGACGGTCTTCATAGAGAACCGGAATCCCCGGATTTTGAGGCCGACGTCGTATTTTCCGAAAAGAACAGCAAAAACGAGAGAGGAGCATGGCGCTCATCTGCCCGATGATGGTGGCGACCGCGGCCCCCTCCACCCCCATGGCGGGAAGCCGAACAGCCCGAAAATGAGGATAGGATCGAGAAGGATGTTGATGACGGCGCCGGCGGCCCTGTAGCAGCATGGGGAACACCATCCGGCCGACCGATTGAAAGATTTTCTCGACCGTGATATGGAAAATGGTGCCGCAGGAGAGGAACACCACGATGCGGGTATAGGAGACACCGAGGGAGAGCACTTCCGCCGAATCGGTGAACAGCCTGAAAAAAGGGCTCGATGAAAAACAGGCCGAGCAGGACAAACAGCAGGGAATGGACGCCGGCCAGGAGGAAGCCGTGCGTCACTGCGCTGTCTGCCTCGTCCCGGTCGCCCGCGCCGAGCTTCCGGGCAATGTAGGAGTTGAGCCCCACGCCGGCGCCGACGGCCAGGGACAGGATAAAGTTTTGGATCGGAAAGGCATAGAGGACCGCCAGATAGGCGCTGTCGCTGACCTTTGCGACGAACATGCTGTCCACAATGTTGTACAGCGACTGGACGAGCATGGAGAGAACCGGTGGGAGGGACATGCTCATCAGCAGGGAAGACCCGTTTTGACCCCATTTTGCGGCGGACAGGCTGGCCATATTCAACATCCTTTACAGAAATTCACGAAAAAAAGGCTCTATTCCTCCTGTTTTGTGCTCAGAAAACAGGAAAAATATATAGCCTTCGAGAAAGCGGTTATACGATTGTGCCGGCCGGTGTGACGACCGGAATCAGTGTAGCACAACCAGCCCCGCCTGTCAACCGCCCACACCGGGGCGGCCGCGTTCCATGATCCGGAAAGGAAGAGGCATTGATATGAATTGGACAGCCCGTTTTATCCATGGCACGGAGGATCTCTCCGATGCCTATGCCGTGCGTATCGAGGTGTTCTGCGACGAGCAAGGGTACCGGCTCGAGCAGGAGCTGGACGAGCTGGACCGGCGGCCCGACACCTGGCATCTGGTCCTGTACGACGGCGGATATCCGGCCGCGGCCGGCCGCCTGTATCCCAAGGGGACGGGGTGATGGGGCTGGGCCGCCTGGCTGTACGGAAATCCTACCGCGGGTGCGGCCTTGGGGCCCGGATGGTAGAGGAACTGGGCCGGAAGGCGGCGGAACTGGGCGCCTCTGTTTCCCAGCTCGACGCCCAGACGCGCGCCCGGGGCTTCTACGAAAAACAGGGCTACCGCGTCTGCGGGGAGGAACACATGGACGGGCATGTGCCGCATGTGATGATGGAGAAAAAGCTGGACGGAATATCAAATGGATTTTTGGGAAAATAGGCAAAAAATTGTCGAAATGCCCTTGACATTCCGTGAGGTTGTGATAAAATGAGACCTATTCCAAACTGAAAGAAGGGGAACCACATGACGAAGAAGCTGCGGGAACGAGCAGGAGGACCGGTCATATTTCCGGAGTGGTGTGGTTCACGGCAGGGCGTTCCGCGATGCGTTGCGGGGGTGTAACGGCTGTCCGTATTCGACACATCTGGAAATCAGATGTGTTTTTATTTTCCAAAACAAGCGGCGGGAAACCGTGCGAAGACGGCCCCGATACGGATTTTCGGAAACTTGAACCTCAGGAACATTGACAACCGAACCGATTTCCTTTACAATGGAAATCTATGAGCGGGCCGGGCAGCCGCGTGCCTTTTGGCATGAGGAAAGTCCGAGCTTCACAGGGCGGGATAACGGCTAACGGCCGCCGGGGGTGACCCTAGGGAAAGTGCAACAGAGAGATACCGCCGCGCCTGGCGCGGTAAGGGTGGAAAGGCGAGGTAAGAGCTCACCGGCGCATGGGAGACCATGCGGCCCTGCAAACCCTATCCGAAGCAACGCCGACCGAAGCGATACATTGGCCCGATGTGCTTCAACGGGCGGCTAGAGCCGCATGGCAACATGCGGTCGAGATAGATGGCTGTCCAAGACAGAACTCGGCTTACAGGCCCGCTCATCTTTTTACAAATCAGGTCCTCGGGGCCTGCATATGGAGCCTGGCAGGCGTTTTCGTATGTGACGGAAACGCCTGCCGGTTTTTGTTAGAAGGGGAGTGTAAGACAAAACACAGGGGTTTTTCACACAGCGGGTTCGCGCCTGGCCGGATTTCTAAAACGTCCGGGATCCCGGCGGGTGCCGGCCGGCGTCACTATGAAGCATATAGCAAAAAGGGGGGTCATATCCATGGAGGAGCCATGGCGATCGGTACCCCGCAGCGTCCGGGACGCGCTGGACGAGCGGGGCATCAGGGCGGACGGTGTGCGGCCGCCGCCTGCTGCGACATGTCAAAGGAGGGGAGCGCCGAAACATTTACCTGTTTCTGACCGCCGACGCCCTGTTGCTCGGCGTGTCCGACCGGACGGGAGAAATGGCCTATGCCGGAGCCCAGCCCTTCCGCCATCGGGAGCCGGAGGGGATCGGGGAATGGATCGAGCTGTCCCTGCCCAGGCTGGGGAAAGCCCCGGATCCTCAACCAAGTAGTGGGCGGGCTGCTCACCCTGGAGCTGGACGGGGCCGAAACCTGGATCTGCCGGTTTTCAGGGACGAAAATGCGGGAGATGCAGCGCTTTACCCGCAAGCTGGAGGCGGCTATCGAGGACAAGCCCCTTCCCGCCGGGCGGGAATCGGCGGAGGCGGAATATTGCCCGAAATGCGGGGCGCCCTATCCCGACCGGGGCCGCGCGGTCTGTCCGAAATGTTCGGAAAAAGCATACGGTGTTCATGCGGATCCTGGCGTATTTCAAAAGGAGTATAAGCTCCGGGTGGCGGTCATGCTGCTCTGCGTGGCCCTGTCCGGCCTGTTCAACGCGTTCCTGCCCTATCTGAGCGGCTCGGTGCTGTACGACCAGGTCCTGGGGCGGGACGAGGCGCTGGCGGCTTCTCTGGGGATGGCGGGCAACTTCACCCTGATCCTGCTGCTCCTGGTGCTCACCTCGGCGGCGGCCAAGCTGCTGCAGAACCTGACCGGGATCCTCCATGGGCGGATGACCGCCTATATGGTCCCGGGCATTGTCTGTAAAATGAAGGAAAAGGTCTTTGAATCCCTGCAGAAGCTGTCCATCGGCTTTTTTATACCCGCCGGCAGACCGGCAGCCTGATGCAGCGGGTCAACGGCGACGCCCGGCAGGTCATGCAGTTTTTATCGACGGCATGCCGTATTTCCTCTTCAATGTCCTCACCTTCCTGTTTTCCGGGATCCTGATGTTCCGGATGGACTGGCGGCTGGCGCTGGTGGCGCTGTTTATGCTGCCGCCCCTGTGCTGGGTGAGTTACCTGCTCCTGCCCCGGTATTGGCACGCCCACGGCCGTCGCTCCCGGACGGTCCGCTCTCTCTATTCCCTGCTCAACGACAACCCTGACCGGCGCCCGGGTGGTCCGGGCCTTCGGCCAGGAGGAAAACGAGAACCGGCGGTTCCACAAGGTCAATGAGAAGCTGCGGGAGGCCGAGATGAAGGCGGTGCGGTACGGCAGCCGGTTCGACATCGCCTATGCCTTGGCCCGGGACATCCCCACCCTGCTGGTGTGGGGCGTAGGGGCGCTGATCATCCTGGCGGGGCCGGGGGACTTCACCTACGGCAAGCTGATTACCTTCATCAACTACCTGGTCATGATGCAGGGGCCGATGATCTTCTTTCTCCGACGTGTTCCGCTGGTGGTCGAGCAGCATGAACGCCGCCCAGCGGGTGTTCGAGATCATCGACGCGGTCCCCGATATCGCGGAAAAGCCCGACGCAAAGCGGGTCGAGCTCCGGGGCGGTGTCCGGCTGGACGGCGTTTCATTCAGCTACGAGCCGAATAAGCCGGTGCTCAAGAACGTCTCCTTTGAGGTGAAGCCGGGGAGATGCTGGGTATCGTCGGCAAATCCGGGGCAGGGAAATCCACCCTGGTCAACCTGATCTCCCGGCTGTATGATCCCGACGAGGGAGAGGTACGGCTGGACGGCATCGACGTGCGGGATCTCGCGTTTTCCTCACTGCGGGGGGCGGTGGCCATGGTCAGCCAGGAGACCTATATTTTTATGGGCACGGTGTCGGAAAACATTGCCTACGCGCGGCCGGACGCCACCCGTGAGGAGATCGTGCGGGCCGCGGTGGCGGCGAGCGCCCATGGCTTCATCTGCCGCCTGCCGCACGGCTACGATACCGTCATCGGCTCCGGCGGCCGGGAGCTGTCGGGCGGCGAGCGGCAGCGCCTGTCTATCGCCCGGGCCATTTTGGCCGACCCGCAGATCCTGGTGCTCGACGAGGCGACCGCCTCAGTGGACACCGAGACCGAGCGGGCCATCCAGGATTCCCTGGACGAGCTCGTCCAGGGCCGGACCACCATCTCTATCGCCCACCGCCTCTCCACCCTGCGTAGTGCGGATCATCTGATCGTGCTGGATAACGGCGAGCTGGTGGAAAGCGGCACACACGCCGAGCTGGTGGAGAAGCGGGGTGTGTACTACAAACTGCTGCAATTGCAGACCAAGGCCCTCGCCATGCGGGGATCGAATAGGGATGGAAGCCGAATATGGTCTATTTTGAGGATGCCGGGCCTCATCCGGTATATGGAGCCCGGGGATGTCCGGACGATCGTTCGGGAAGAAACGGCCCAGGGGGATGCCGTTTCCGTGGAAAAGTACGATATGCGGCTGGGGATCAGGCCGAAAACCGCTCCGTCGCGCTGGTGGCGGTATATCATGGGGCGGTGGCGGGCTATATCCATGTGTACCGGGAAGCGGGACAGGACCCTTTGCCGGTACGGGCATCCCGGAGATCGTGGATTTCGGCGTGCTGGAAAAATACCGCAAAAACGGGATCGGCACCCGCCTTATGGACGTGGCAGGAGCAGCTCGCCCGGGCATACGGCCCGGGTCTGCCTGGGCGTCGGCCTGCACAGCGGGTACGGCGGCGCACAGCGGCTATATGCCAAACGGGGGTATCTTCCGGACGGTTCGGGGGTATGGTACCGGGACGCCGTCTGCGAGCCTTACGCCATTTGCCGCAATGACGACGATTTGATCTTATATCTGTCAAAGGTATTTGACAAAGAAACTGGAAGGTGAAAGGAGGGGCCGCCATGTGCCCTGAAACCGACATACTGGAGCAGGAAAAGAAAGCGGTGGCGGATATGATCGCCGTCCGGGCCATCACCCCGGACAACGCGGTTTTCGAGAGGACCGGCGGCGGATTCGTGCGGATGGCCTTTACCGCGCCGAACGGCACGGTTAAGGAATATCCCCGGATATCGGTCCACCGCTGTTTCCCCTTTTCCGATCCGGACCGCTACATTTCCATCCGGGAACCGGAGGCGGACGGAAAAGAGATCGGCCTGATCGAGGACATCCGCCGCCTGCCGGGGGAGACGCGGGCCATGCTGGAGGAGCAGATGGCCCTGCGGTATTTTACCCCGGTGATCCAGAAAATCCATAGCATCAAAGAGGAGAACGGCTTTTCCTACTGGGATACCGAGACCGACCGGGGTGCCTGCCGGTTTACCGTCCGGATGGGCGGCGGGAGCGTCTATGCCATCGGGAAGGACCGGTATCTCGTCACCGATCTGGACGGCAATCGCTTTGAAATCCCGGAGCTCGGCCGGATGTCCGCCCGGGAACTGAAGATGCTGGATCTGTTTGTGTAGGAAGAGACACGGCGGAAGGAAAACGGCCGCCCAAATTTCCGGGGATGGGACGGCTAGTGACCATCGCAATTCCCGGGGGAACCCCGGTGGCGTTTTTGCGCTCTTTTGTTTCGCTACGAGCTGATGCTCGGACATACCGAAAAAGCCGTTTTGCTCATATTATGCGCTCATGCCGCGCAGGCACCCCCTTTCTTGATGTCAAGAAAGGGGAAAAGAAATGCCAAGGGTACATCCCTTGGAATCCCGGGTGATTTTTGATTTTTAGGGCCATTGTGGGACACCACAATGGCGGGTGACCGGCCCCAGTACCCGCTGGTATAAAGTGTCTTTCAGGGGCGGCCCGGGGTTCTTTTCAGGAAAGCCGGCGGGAGGGCGGACACCTGTCCTCGCCTTTATACAGAAAGGGGCTGCGGCCCCGGGTATGGGGTGCTATATTGTTTCAGTCCCGCGCCCAACCGGTCCCCGGGGCCTCGGGCCCCCTTACTGTATGGGCGTCGGTTCAGGAAAAAACGGCAATGCCGGTTTTCCTGAATAGAAAACCGGTCAATTACCTGGGGGTCTGGGGGCAAAGCCCTCGGCGTCTCTTTGTATCCTTTCTCCACGCGGAGAAAGGATTGGCCGCGCATTCAATATCCTTTTCAGCGGGATGCCGCATGGTATGCGCGGACAAACCGCAAAATAGTCTGGCCTGATGGCCACCTTCTTTCTTCACACGAAGAAAGAAGGCAAAGGCGTGCCAAGGGGGAATCCCCCTTGGAATCCCGGGCGATTTTGATTTTTAGGGCCATTGTGGGACACCACAATGGCGGGTGACCGGCCCCAGTGCCCGCCAGTATAGAGAGCCCCTTCAGGGGCCGGTCCAGAGTTCTTTTAAGGAAAATCGACTCCGGACGCCGCCACCCGAACCCGCCAATACAAAAGGCCTGCGGCCCCGGGGATGGACGGGACGGCAGTCCATGCATGTACAAACAACCTCAATGAATAGGGGGGGTTCCATGAAGCTGCAATATGCCCCTGCCCGTTTGGGCGGAAACGCTTCCGGGCATCGTGCCGGAGGAGGTGCGGTACTGTGTGCCCCTATGACCTGACGGCCGAAGGGCGGTTCCTCCGGGATGGATACTTGGCCGTGACGCGGGAACGGCTGTTCGTACTCGAAGGGGGCCGGATCTGCGGGACATCCCGCTGCGGCAGGGAACGGAAATCGTCTGCTCGCCCCAGGTGGACAGCGGGCTGCTGCTCTCCCGGCAGGATGGGGAGGAACGGTTCCTCTGCCGCTTCACCATGCGGCATATGGTGCGGATTTCCTATGTCGCGAAGGGCGCCACGCAGTTTGCCGCCGGGATCGACCGTCAGGTGGAGAGCCGGGAGCGGGAGCTCCACTGCGATAGGTGCGGCCGCGTTTTGCCCGGCGCGTCCCCTGTGTCCGAAATGCGACGGTGGCCGCAGCCCTCGGGCTGCGGCACTATTGGGGATCTTTGCAGCCGGTATACCCTGCCGCTGCTCCTGCTGACCCTGCTGACCGGCGTGGTGGCCGTCATCAATGTCGGTATCCAGTTCATCAGCGGGATTTCATCGACAATGTCCTGCGTCCCGCCTCTGGGACATTGGAGGATGTGGCCCGCTTTTTCGGTATCATGCTGGCGCTGACGCTGGCGGGCATCACGTTGAATATCACCAACACCCTGTGGAGCAACCACCTGGGCACCCGGGTCAGCCGGGATCTGCGGGCCAGGGTCTTCGACAAGATCAACCAGCTCTCCCTGTCCTTCCTGAACGTCCGGCAGGCCGGGGGAACTGATGAACCGTACGGTGGAAGATACCAACCGGGTGCGGGAATTCATGCAGCAGACCATGGCCCAGATGTTTACGAATCTCTTTACCATGGCGGGTGCCTTGATCCTGATGCTGATCATGAACTGGAGAATGGCCCTGCTGGCCGTGGCGTTGGCGCCGGCTGCCATGCTGCTGGTCCGGCTCTTTCACCGCAAGGAGCACCGCATCTTCCGGCAGCAGTGGATCGTGGACGACCGTCTCAACGACCGGCTGCAGGACGTGATCTCGGGTATCCGGGTGGTGAAATCCTTCGGCCAGGAGAAACGGGAAACGGATCGTTTCCGAGAGGCCGCCGGGCGGCTGATGCAGATCCAGCGGCGCAACGAGATTTTCTGGGCGACCCTGTATCCCTTCGTGACCATCCTCATGACCGCCGGAACGTATTTCGTAATGTATTTCGGCGGCGTCCATGTTCTGGACGGCACCATGACACCCGGCCAGCTCGTCCAGTTTCTTGCCTACGCCGGGATGCTGTACGGCCCGCTCGGGTATGTATCGCGGCTGCCCCGGATGCTGGTGTGGCTGGTCAATTCCTGGAACGGCTCTATGACATTCTGGATGAAGAGCCGGATATCCGGGACCAGCCGGACAGCGAGGAGCATGAGATCGGCGGGGATGTGGAATTCGAGGGGGTGAGCTTCGGCTACAAATCCTATGAACCGGTTCTTGAAGGGTTGGACCTGTCGGTGAAAAAGGGGGAGATGATCGGCCTGGTGGGTCCCTCCGGGGCCGGCAAATCCACTGTGATCAACCTGCTCATGCGGCTGTATAACGTCGATGGGGGACAGATCCGGATCGACGGGAGGCCCCTCTCCGACATGTCGAAGCGGAGCCTGCACAGCCAGATCGGCGTGGTGCTGCAGGAAACCTTCCTGTTTTCCGGCACTGTTTTCGACAACATCCGCTATGCCAGCCCGGATGCCGACGAGCGGCGGGTGATCGAAGCCGCCAAAATGGCCAACGCACATGAGTTCATTACCAAGCTGCCGGACGGCTACGACACCTATGTAGGGGAGAAGGGCTACACCCTGTCGGGCGGGGAACGGCAGCGGATCGCCATCGCACGGGCGATCCTGCATGATCCGCGGCTGCTGATCCTGGACGAAGCCACCAGCAGCCTGGACACCGAGACCGAGTACCAGATTCAGGAGGCGCTGGGCCGCCTGATCAAAGGGCGGACCACCTTTGCCATCGCCCACCGGCTTTCCACCCCTCCGGGAAGCAGACCGGATCGTCGTCATCGACAAGCACCGCATCGCCGAGGTGGGATCCCACAACGAGCTGATGCGGAAAAAAGGGCATCTATTACGGCCTGGTCATGGCCCAGCTCGATATGCACAAGGTTCGGGGTAGGGTGCCTCCTACCGGGGCACGATGGATCCGGCGTATAGACAAAAGCGGGGCAGACAGAAATCCCTGTCCGCCCCCGCTTTTATGTGATAGCGTAGAATGGTGGCCATGTAAATTCCCGGGGCCGTCGCCCTTTTTTGTATAGAGGGTGTTTCAGAAGTCCGCGTTGGGGAGACTTTCCTAAAAGAACTCCGGATCGGCCCCTGAAGGGCTCTCTATATAAGCGGGCACTGTGGCCGGTCACCCGCCATTGTGGTATCCCACAATGGCCCTAAAAATCAAAATACCTGCGGAGTCCAGGCTGACGCTTCTTTCCCTGTTCCTACTCGATTAGCCTCGGGCAAATGCGGAAGCATTTGCGAGGGCCAGGGGCAGGCCACGTATGATTTCGACGGCGTTCGACCCGGCCTTCTTGTCGTTAAGAAGGGGGTGGCCCGCAGGCCAGACCCATTTTGCGGGGCGTGTTGGGTTTGTCCGCGCATATAAAACGTTGTCCTAACGAAAAGGGATATCAATGCGCGGCCACGTCCTTTCTCCGCGTGGAGAAAGGACGCAAAGAGACGCCGGGGGCTTCGCCCCTGGTCCCCCAGATTGCTGGCCGATTTTCTTTTTATGAAAATCGGCGGCAACACGAACACCTCAACCAACGTCCATATAAAATGGAGCTGCGGCCCCGGGGCCCCCGGGGCGATTGCGGCTTATCGCGACTGCCGCTCCAGCGTCGCCTCCAGAAGGCGCAGCAGCGCGGCCCGCTCCCCGGGCGACAGGCGGCGCAGGAGCAGGAGGATTTGGTTTTCCTCTTCGGTCAGCGTCACCTCGGGCGTATCCGACCGGCCGGTGAGATAATCGAGCGTCACATGGAAATAGTCGGCCAGCCGCAGCAGGGACGGCGTATTCGGGATTGTTGACGCCGGTTTCGTAAGCCGCGATTCTGGTCCGTTTCAAACCAAGGGCTTTGGCCAACTCCTTCTGAGTGAGTCGTTTCTCTTCCCGCAGTTCTTTTAAGCGCATAGTGTGACCTTCTTTCACAAGTATATATAAAATCGCTTAATTGTGTTGACAAAGATATTTAAAAAGACTTATACTGGTTTCAAGATAAAACGACCACTTTACGGAAAGGCGGGTGCGCTATGAGTCATGAAGACACCTTGATTCTGGAAATCGACGCGGACGTCTATGCGAAAATCGCCGCCATCGCCGCCCGGGAAGGAACCGATATCGACCGGATGATCCGGGACATGGTGCGGGAGAGCATCGCCGAGGCTGAAGCACAGAAAAGCCCTGACCGGACGGATACCCCCGGATTCGCCGGCCTCCCGCCGGCGCCGCGCTCGGGATACCGGGGATTCAGAATGAACTGCGTGATAAGCCCGAGGAGCGCCGCCGCCGTGCCCACTCCCAGGATGACGGGCAGGAGGAAACCCCGAACAGGGTCAGGAGCTGCTGAGCGCCCGACGGAGGCCCCCGCCGATGGCGGTGGTGCAGATGACAAAGGGGCGTAAAAAGCGCAGGGTGAGGAGCCCCGCCGCGATCCCGGCGGCGAGACCGATCAGCAGGCCCAGCCACGACAGCTTGTCCGGAAACAGGCCCGCGACCGTCGTAAACACGATGAAAAACGCGTAGAGGAAGATGCCGGCATGGTACAGCTTCACCGCTGTCAGCGCCAGCAGGCCCCCCTGCCGCCAGGCCGATGAGGACCACCAGGAGAAGCGTATACCGGTTTGCGGGCAGCAGAAAGGCGCTGAGAAGCGCGCCCGCGCCGAAACCGATGAAAAAGCCAGCGCAGGCGATCCAGAGCTTGCGGAGCTTATACCCGAAAAAACACTGCATCAGGGAGAAAATCGCGCCGAAGCCCAGTGCCAGGATGCCGACCTGGTCGCGCAGGGTATTGAAAACAGCCTCCGGGTTTCCCATAGACGTCACCTTTTCTTTTATCCGGACGCCGCGGCGTCCCAGCGTTCCATCTCCGAAAGGGCGGCTTCCCATTCCACCATCTGCTCGTCCAGCCGCCTCTGGGTAGCGTCCAGCTCGGCCGTGACGGCGAGAAGGCGCTCGTAATCGGCAGCGACCTCCGGCTGTTCAAGCTGTGTGTGGTAGGGCCGCGACCGCGGCCTCGAGCGCGGCGACGGCCTCTTCCGCACGGCGCACGCGGGCAGCCGCTTTGCGGCGGAGGGATTCTTGTTCCTTGCGGAGCTTGTACGTGTTCTCCCTGGCCGGTTTTCGGCCGGGACTGTTTCGGTTTGGGCGGGAGGGGCGAACCGCTGTGCATAGTCGTCGTAGTTGCCGTTGACCGACACGCAGCCCTCCCCGGTCAGGCGGAGGACGCGGGTGGCCATCCGGTTGATGAAATATCGGTCGTGCGAGACGATGAACAGGGTGCCGTCATACCCGGACAACGCCTCCCTCGAGTGCCTCCCTCGACGCGATATCCAGATGGTTGGTGGGTTCGTCGAGAAGCAGAAGGTTGTCCCTTGCCAGCATGAAGGTGAGCAGGAGGAGGCGGGGCGCGTTCTCCGCCGCTCAGGAGGGCGGCGGGCTTGAATACGTCGTCCCCCGGAACAAAAAAGGCCGCCAGGGCGCAGCGCAGCTCGGTCCCGGACAGGGACGGATAGGCGTCGGAGAGCTGCTCCAGGGCGGATTTTTTTTCATGTCCAGGCGCTCCTGTGTCTGGTCATAATATCCAATCGTGACCTTGGCGCCCAGACGGACCGTCCCTTTCAGCGGAGCAAGCTGGCCGTTCAGGATGCGCAGCAGAGTGGTCTTGCCGCAGCCGTTGGGACCGAGGAGGAATACCCGTTCCCCCCGCCGCACCTGAAAAGAGACGTTGTCGAACAGCGGGCGGTTTTCAAACCCCATTTTCAGGGAATCGGTCACGAGCACCTCGTTGCCGCTCGTCATAGCGGCGGTGAAATCGAAATGGATGGTGTCGGCCTCGGATTCGGGAACCTCGAGCGCCGCCTTCATCCGCTCCAGCCGTTTTTCGCGGCTTTCGGCCGCCCGGATGGATTTTTCCCGGTTCCATTGCTTGAGCAGGGCGATGTTGTCCTCTAGTTTCCGGATTTCCCGGCTGGCGGTCTTGAAATGCTTTTCCGCGACCTCCCGGTCCTTGTCCCTGGCGTCGCGGTGGGCCGAATAATTGCCGTTCGTCTGATACAGCCGGCCTCCCGACAGTTCGAGGGTGCGGCCGGTGACCTTGTCGAGGAAATAGCGGTCGTGGGAAATCACCACCACCGCCCCGGGATAGGCGCGCAGGAACTCCTCGAGCCATTCGACCGACGGAATGTCCAGATGGTTGGTCGGCTCGTCGAGAAGGAGGAGATTGGCGTCCGACAGGAGGAGCCTGGCCATCGCGGCCTTGGAGCGCTGCCCGCCGCTGAGGGAAGAGACCGGCTGGGACAGGGCCGGTTCGTCGAAGCCCAGGCCGAGCAGGGCGGCCCTGGCACGGCTGAGATAGGTCAGCCCTCCCGCGTCCTCGTACCGTTCCCTCAGCAGATGCTGCCGCTCGATGAGAGCGGCGTCGCCGCTGTCCGGGCCGGCCAGGCGTTCCGTGATGTCGCGCAGTTCGGCTTCCATCGCCATGACGGAGGCGAACACGAGCAGCACCTCGTCGAGCAGGGTACGGTCCCCATCCGAACAGGCGTGCTGCTCAAGATAGCCGAGCCGGGTCGATTTCGCCCGGACGATACCGCCGGAGTCGGGGAAAGCGCACCGGTCGGGATACGGAACAGGGTGGTCTTGCCGCAGCCGTTGTCCCCCACCAGGCCGATTTTGTCCCGGTCCCCGATATCAAAGGTCACACCGTCGAACAGACGCTGTTCCCCGAAGTATTTGCCGATGTTTTGTACCGATAATGAGGTCATGTCCTTCGAAATCCTTTAATAAAATGATAGGCAATCCGGCGAGGCTCCCCATCCGGGGACAAGGCTAGCGTGCGGCCGTCACTCCACATGCTTTAAATCGTCCTTGTCGGTACTTCCGGCAACCCCGGCGGCCTGAATCCGCCCACTTTCAGCGGTGTAAATGTAAATAGAGTCGGGTTCGTCGGCATACCGGACATGAACCATCCATTCCCTACCATGCAAGATCGCATTGAGGAAAGAGTGTTTTACATCCAGGCTTTGAATATCCCCGCGGTGAGCCCTCTCTCTGTCAGGTGGTTCCACATGAGGGACTCCGTTCTTTGGGTGCCGGCAAACAGATATATCCCGCAAGTCAAGACGAGCGCGGCCACGATCCCGCCAAAAATAAGGAGTCCCTTTGCGTTGTTTCATACCGGTCCCTCCTCTGTTAACGTAAATAAATGAAGCACCCCGGACAATCTTGCACGATTTATGAATTGCCGTAAAAATACACGAGCAGCGCGATCAGAGCCACCGCTCCCGCCGCGAGCAGGCAGGCGAGCAGGACCTTGAGCGGGCTGACCGGTGCCTTGCCCGCGACCCTGCCGGTCTCGCCGTTGACCATGAACCGGTAGATTTTCCCGCGGTAGGTGTAGGAGGACAGCCAGACCGGCAGCAGGATATGCTTGAACCGGACATCCGAAAACCGGTGGTCATACCGCATGCTCCGGTAGTGGTCGTAACCGCGGCTTTGCCGGATATGCGATTCCATCCGGTTCTGCATGCCGGGGGAGGCTTCCGCGAAGCCCTCCCCTACCCCCCACGTCATACCGTTCGGCGGCAAAGCCGGCCAGATAGGCGGGGGTTGTAGCGGGCGAGTACTTTCATGCTGAACGCGCCGAGGCTGCGGAGCTGGGACAGATCCACCTTGCGGGTGGCGCAGACGGCCTCATCGTCGAAATGCAGGGGTATCGTCGCCCGAAATGGGGAACCAGTCGGTCACGGTGACGGTATAGGTTTCGGTTTTGCCGTTGACACGGCGGGTGCGCACCTCGGTCCGGTCGCGGCCGCCCTGGCCGGTATAGGAGGTATAAAGATCGGCGTCATAGGTCCAAAAGGGGAGGTAGATCCCCTGCATACCGCCGGTTTTATGGGCGGTCTTTTTTAAAGGCCCGGGAGCCCAGAAGCGTTTTTTCGCCCAGGCGCGGAAGCGGTCGAGCGCCGTCTTTTCGGCAACCCGGAAGGGCATCATGGTTTCGGGCAGGATACCCGCCCCGATAAAGTACCGACATCCACGACGTATTCACTGCCGCAGAAGGGGCACTGCACCGTCATGGATGAGGAGGGGACCACCGTCTCGGCCCCACAGCCCTGGCAGCGGACCGTCCGGGTGCCGACAGCCTCCCAGTCGGGCGCGGTGTAGGAATCGGTTTGCGGGTCATAGAGATACTCCGGGGACTCGAGCATGTCGGCGGGGACCGGTTCCCGGTTCCCGCAGTGGATGCAGCACATCGACTGGCTTTCCGGCTCGAAGGTCATCTGGCTGCCGCAACCCCTGGCAGGGAAAGCCCTCCGCCGCGATCCGTCGCGCGTTTTCCTGTGTTTCGGCCATATGTTTGTCCGCCTCCCGATACCCTCAATTGGGCTCTGTGATGAATCGCGCGCTTCGCCGCGGTCACTCCTGCGCTTCGCCGCGGTTACTCCTGCGCTTCGCCGCAGGAGGGGCAGAATTTTCCTCCGGCCAGGGGTGCGCCGCATTTGGCGCAGGCCAGCGGCTTTCCGCATGCCGGACAGAATTTGCCGTCGGCGGGCACGGACGCGCCGCAGCCCGGACAGACCCGCCCGGACGGACGGGGATTCTTCCCGCATGCCGGACAGAATTTGGCACCCGCGGGCACATCGGCGCCGCAGAGGGCGCAGGTGGTGCCCGCCGGAGGACGGGGAGGCGGGCGCCGTGTTTGCGTTCATCGCACTAGCGAACACCTGACCCACCTGAGCGCCGGCTCCCAGGCCGACGCCGATTCCAGCCATGCCGCCGCCCTCGTTCTGAGCGAAATCCCGGATGGCCTCGGCGGCCTGATAGCGGGTGTAGTCGCCCATGTCGCCGAGCACCCCCATGGTGGTGCGTTTGTCGATGGCCTTTTCGACCTCCTCGGGCAGGGAGATGTTTTCGATGACCAGGCTCTGCAGGAGAGGCCGAGGGGCGCGAAGGCGGGTTCCAGCTTCTCTTTCGCGGCGGCGGCGAGCTCGTCATAGCTGTTGACGATGTCGATGGCCGCGATTCCCGATTCCCCAATGGTGTCGGACAGGCCGGACACCAGGATACGGCGCAGGTATCCGGTGATGTCGGCGGTGGAATAGGACGAAAGGGTGCCGAAAATCTCCCGCATGAACACCTCGGGCGCGACCACCCGGAAGGCGAACACCCCGAAAGCGGACATCCGGATCATGCCGAATTCCTTATCCCGCATGAGGACAGGCTTCTGGGTCCCCCATTTCTGATCGGTGAACAGGCGGGTGCTCACAAAAACACCTCCGCCTTAAAGGGGAGTCGAAGCCGTATTTCCAGCTTTTCAGCTTGGTCATGACCGGCATGTTCTCGGTCGTAAGGGGTATAGCGGCCGGGGCCGTAGATGTCGGCGATCACGCCCTCGTTCACAAAGATGGCGCACTGCCCTTCCCGCACGGTCAGCTGCGCACCCATTTTGATTTCGTGATTGTCGACCGGGAACTGGAACACCATGAGGTCCTTGGAAAAATCCGTCGCTTCGATCACCTCGATGAATTGTCCCTTGATGAAACCGAACAGGCCCATAAAAACGCCGCCTTTCTCAATTGGTGAAATGAAACGGCCGCCCCTCGTTCATGAGGGGACGGCCGGAGGCCGGATATGGCCACGCCAGGCTTATTGTACCATACCCGCCTTCCGAAGTAAATGACCGGCTTTCACAATTTGACAGATTATCACACGGATTTCCCTGGGACAGGGGCTGGCGGGGCAGCCCGGTTTCTGTTATACTACAGTTGATTCTATGAGGGAAGAAGGGAAACGATGCAGCATGAAAAGGGCCGGCCGCCTTATATACGGCGGGGGCCTTCCTGCTCAGCGGCCTGCTGTGGACCGCCGCGATGGTTTTGTTCGGATTCTATCCTTTCGGGGAATCCTCCATCCTTATCACCGACATGGGGTCCCAGTATGTCGAATACTTCGCCGCGTTTACCCGGATGATCCGGGAGGGGGGACAGCCTGCTCTTCACCTGGGATTCGGGATGGGCATGAATTTTCTGGGGATATGGGCGTATTATCTGTCCAGCCCCTTTACCCCAATCCTGCTGCTGTTTCCGCCCGAACTGCTCACCGAAGGGATCCTGTGCCTTCTCACCCTCAAGATCGCGGCGTCGGGCGCGGCGATGTCCTTCTATCTTTTCGGGCGTTTCCGGATAAAAGGGGTGTGGAATCTCGGGTTTTCAGCCGCGTATGCCCTGTCCGCCTACAGCGTGGTATACAGCTTCAACATCATGTGGCTGGACGGTGTGATCCTGCTTCCGCTGGTAATTCTGGCGGCCCGGCGGGTGTTCGACATGCCCGCCGGTTTTCCCCGTGTCCGGCGCTGCCTGCCCCTCGTGTTGGCTCTGGCGGTGCTGTTTGCCGCGAATTTCTATATCGCGTATATGGTGGGGGCCTTTTCGTTCCTGGTATATCTCGTCTGGTGCCTCTCGGACAGCGGCGGGGGACGGCGCCTGCTCGGGAGGATGAGCGCCTTTTCGGCTGTGCCGCCCTGGCGGCCTGCATCGCCGCCGTGGTGCTGCTGCCCGCCTTCTTTCCCTGCGGAACGGCTACGAGACGGTCCACGGCCTCAGCCTGACCTTCCAGGCGGCGGCTGACCCGCTTGCCCTGCCCGGAAAAACTGGCCTACGGTGCTTTTCGATTCCGCAACCCACACCGGGAGCCCGAACCTCTACTGCGGTGTGCTGACGGCCGGCCTGCTGCCGCTTTGGTTCTGCAACCGGGAGATATCCCGGCGGGAAAAAGCCGGCGTGGGGATACTGCTTATCGTGCTGGCCCTACCCATGCTGCTGTATGATCTGGACGTGGCTTGGCATGTGTTCCAGCCCCCGACCTGGTTCCCGGCCCGGTACAGCTTTACGGTGGTGTTTCTATTCACGGGATGCGCCGCCAGGACGCTGTCGAAGCCGGATGGCCTCCGGCCGTGGACGGCCGCGCTCGGGTTCGCCTGCATGGCGGCGGTGACGGCCCTGCTCTCCTGCATTCCGGGCCTCCCCTTTGCCGGGGACGGGGCGGTCAGCGCCCTGCTGCTCACGGGATATGCGCTTTTTGTCTTTGCCTATCTCCAGCTGCGAAAGAAAGAAGTCCGTTCACGGCTTCGCCGGATGGCGGCCCCCTGGCGGCGGGGCTGACGGTCCTGCTCCTGTGCGGCGAGCTCACCGGCAGCGCGGTGCGGATGCTCCGGGGACTGGATGGGGAGTTCGGCTTTCAGGACCGGGAGGACTACGCCGCCTTCCGCCGGCGGGGTGCGGCCCTTCTGGGGGCACTCGATACGGTCGCGGAGGAGGAGGGCTTTTACCGGGTGGAGAATGCGACCGCCCGCAACTCTAACGACGGGATGTCGGTCGGGTATCACGCGGTCAGCCATTACAGCTCCCTGTCCAATCAACGGGCCTTCCGGCTGCTGGGAGAGCTGGGAATGACCAATTACGTCAATCACCGGTATCTGCGCTATTACGGGGGCTACCTCCGCGCTCGATGCCATCCTGGGCGTGCGCTATGTTTTTTCGACACCGAGGAACGCCGGCCCGGCATGGCGGATACCGGCGCCGGATCGGGGGATACCAAGGTATACCGGAACGAAAACGCGCTGCCCTGGCTTATTTCGCGGACACCGCCGCCCTGTCGGCACTGCCGGAGGAGGGGTCCCCCTTTACCCGGCAGAACGCCCTGTTCAACCAGCTTGCGGGGACGGCGGACGTACCATATTTTGAAAGCCTGCCGGTTACCGCCGCCTTCTCCGGCCGGATCTCCGAGGCGGACGGGCGGATGAACCTGGACGGGACGGGCACCCTGACCTTTACCATCGACAACCCGAAGGAACAGGATGTGCTGCTGTATGTAAAGAACAATCTGTATGAAAATACGGCGGTATACCTCCGGGAAAACGTCTCAATGTATACGACGACCGGCTCGTCACCGGCGTCATCGAGCTCGGCCGGCAGCCGGCCGGAAAGGTGGAGGTTTCCTTTTTGTGACGGGGCAGAGGAAATGGATAGCCGCCCCCTGGCCGCGGGCTTCGATGAAGAGGCGTTCGAGGCTCTGACGGACGGGCTGAGGCAGGGCGGGGCGGACAGCCTCACGGTGACGGATACCGCCGTGACCGGCCGGATCGCGGCACCGCGGGACGGGCTGCTCTTCACCACCATTCCGATGGACAGCGGCTGGTCGGCAGAGCTGGACGGGAAGGCCGTGAAGGCGGAAACCGCTTTCGGTGCGTTTTTAGCAGTACCGGTTACGGCGGGAGAGCATAGTTTCCGGTTGGTATTCCGCCCGAAGGGGCTGAAGGCCGGGGCGGCCCTCTCCGCAGTGGGGCTGGCGCTTGCCGTCGTGTGGATTGGGATGGATATCCGAAAGCGGCGGCGGGAAACAAGATGGGCAGGGGAGACGGATGATGGAGAAAAGTGAGGGGAAACGGTCTATGTGGCTGGTGTTTGCGGTGCTGTCGGCGGTGTTCGCCGCGCTGACGTCGATTCTCGCCAAGGTGGGGATCGACAATGTCAATTCCAACCTGGCCACGGCCATCCGCACCCTGGTGGTGCTGGTCATGGCCTGGGTGATGGTTTTTGCCACCGGAGCCCAGGCGGGGCTGGGACAGATCACCCAGCGCAGCCTGGTTTTTCTGGTGCTTTCGGGGCTGGCGACGGGCGCGTCCTGGCTGTGCTATTACCGCGCCATCCAGCTCGGCAGCGTGTCCAAGGTGGTGCCCATCGATAAAATGAGCGTGGTCATCACCCTGATCCTCGCCTTCGTTTTTCTGCACGAGGAATTCAGCCTCAAAATGCTCATCGGCAGCGTGCTCATCACGGCGGGAACCCTCGTCATGGTGCTGTGAAGGCGTTCCGCCTCGTTGCATCGGACGGTGGGGTGTGGTATACTGTACCTATCGATTCTGCTGGAGATAAGGGTGACAGATATGAGCCGTGAAACGGTCGAATGGGTGCCGGTGTCCGCGCCGGAGCAGGTGCGCGAGGTAGCGGCGCTGGCCAAAAGATATGGGGCGAGCATTACAGGGGGCTTCTCACCCCTGGGCAGATCACCTATATGGTGGATCGCTTCCAGTCGGAGGAGGCGATCACTCTCCAGCTTTCCGAAGGATATCAGTACCGCCTGATCACTGTCGGAGATGAACCGGCCGGATACGCGGCGTATCGTACGGAGGAGGGACGGCTGTTTTTGAGCAAGCTGTATGTCCGCAAACGGTTCCGCCGGCGGGGATTGGCACGCCGGACGGTGGACGGGCTGAACCGGCTGTGCCGCGAGCAGGGGCTCGTGGCGCTGTACCTGACCGTCAATCGGGAAAATGCCGGTTCCATCGCCGCCTATCTCGCCATGGGGTTCCGGAAGGTTCGGGAACAGGTGACCGATATCGGGGAAGGGTATGTGATGGACGATTTTATTATGGAAAAGCCGTGGAACGGTAAAACACCCCCTCATCCGCCGCTTTGGGCCGATGAGGGGGTTGCTTTAGCGAGGCAACCAAGGGCCACCAGTCATGCCACGTCCTTTGGGCGTGGTCATGACTGACTGTTTTTGCGGAAAATCGGCTCATCCCTCGCAAGAAGGGCTGCGGGGGGCAGGGCCGCCTCAATACCCTTCCTGCCGGCGGGTTTTGCGCAGCTCCTGCCGCCGTTCGCCCGCCTCCCATTCCGCCCGCTCGCTTTCCGTTTCCAGCAGCAGGCCCGGCACCGGCGTGGGGTGCCCCTGTTCGTCCAGCGCCACCAGCACAAGGTAGGCGCGGTTGACTACCGAACGGGTACCGTTCAGGCTTTCGACATACGTGTCGACCCGGACCTCCATCGACGTATGCCCCACATGGGTGACCCGTCCGATCAGCACCAGGGTGTCGTTGACGTAGGCCCCCGCCTTGAACTGCAGATTATCGATCGCCGCCGTGATGACGTTGCAGCCGGAATGGCGCCGGGCGGCCCACGCTCGCCACAACGTCGATCCATTCGACCAGCTTGCCGCCGAATAAGCGGCCGGCGCCGTTGATGCTCAGGCATCAGGATCTGGATTTGTTCGGTTCGGGATGCGGACACACGTTTTTTCAAAGTCCGAAACCTCCTGCATCGGTTGCTGTGTATTTTTCGTATATGAGACCCGGGATGTGGCCTGGTTATAGAATAGTACCCACCCGAACCCGGGGCCGCAACCCCTATATTGTATGGAGGGTGGTTTGGGCTATGAGGTGTGAATAGATGTTCCTAAAAAGAACATCGACAAAACCACCCGGGGATTCAGGGGGCAAAGCCCCTCTGACGGTTCTTTGCCTCCTTTCTTTCCGTAAAGAAAGGGGGTGGCCCGCAGGCAGACCTTTGCGGCGGTATGTCCGCGCATAAAAACCGCCATCCCACCAAAGGATATCCCCCTGCGCGGCCACATCCTTTCTCCGCGCGGAGAAAGGATGCAAAGAAGCGCCAAGGGGGAATCACCCCCTTGGAATCCCAGTTGCCGGCCGTCTTTCTTTTGAGGAAAGCCGGCGGGGGCGTGGTCACCCGAACCAAAGGTTCATACAGCAAGGGGCCCGAGGCCCCGAGCTTTTAGCGTGGTTTTTAAACTATACCATCTCGTCCGGATCGGAATCGTCTCCCAAAGGCAGCGGTTCCAGCAGGCAGACCGCGTGGGCGGCGATGCCCTCCCCGGTGCCGGTGAAGCCGAGCCCTTCCTCGGTCGTCGCCTTGACGCTGACCTGCCCGGGCTCTACACCGCAGGCCGCCGCCAGACGCTCCCGCATCTGTTGGACATAGGGGAGCGAGCTTGGGGGCCTGGGCCAAAACCGTCGCATCCAGATTGGAAACGGCATAGCCGGCCTGCCGGACGCGGTCCGCGACCTGCGAGCAGCCAGAGGCTGTCTGCGCCCCGATACTGCGGGTCAGAATCAGGGAAGAGAGCACCGATGTCCCCGAGCGCCGCCGCGCCGAGAAGGGCGTCAGCGGCCGCGTGCGCCAGAACGTCGGCGTCCGAATGGCCGAGGAGCCCTTTTCATACGGGATCACCGTCCCGCCCAGGATCAGCCGTCGTCCTTTCGCCAGACGATGTACGTCATAGCCGTGTCCTATCCGCATACCCATTTTCCGCCTCCGTCCCGTTTTGCATATCCGCCCGCCTGCGCAGAAGGCTTTCCGCCACGCTTACATCCTCGGGCGTCGTAATTTTGATATTCCCGTAATCCGATTCGACCAGACGGACGGGATAGCCCGCCGCCTCGGCCAGCTGGCAGTCGTCGGTATAGTCCCGGCCTTCCTGTACGGCGCGTTTGAGGGCGTCCAGATACAGCCGCCTCTCGAAAATCTGCGGTGTCTGGACGTTCCAGAGATAGCGGCGGTCGGGGGTCCCCGCTATAAACCCGCCGTCGTTCGATACCTTGACCGTATCCTTCACCCGCACGGCGGCCGTGGCGGCGCCGTCCCGATACGCGGCGGCGGCCACGGCGTCGATGATCTCCGGCCGGATCAGCGGCCTGGCCCCCGTCATGGACGGCGAAAAAGGCGGTGTCGTCGTGGCAGGCATAAACCCCTCTGGCGGCCGATTCCGCCGGCTGCCCCGCCCGATGATCTGGGTCATTTCCCGATGCCGTAGCTTTTGACGATGTCGTAATATTGCAGCATGTGCTCCTGCCGGGCCACCAGGAGGATTTCGTCGATCGACGCCGCCTGTTCGAAGGCGGACAAGGTATACGCGATGGCCGGAATCCCCCCGCAGGGGAATGAGCTGCTTGGGGACCCCCATCCGGGTAGAAGCGCCAGCCGCCACGATTACGGCGGCCGTCACCGGACGGTTCATCACTTCATCCGCATGTCCCCGCATGCGCACGGTGCCTTCCTTCATACATATCCCCCTTGTCCGGCCCGGATCGTGGTGTAACGGCGTATGTGTTTTATTATATACAGCCAGGGGACAAAAAAACAACCGGATTCTTGCCAAAAGCCTCCCTCGGGAGTCCCGAGGAGGCTTGGGCTCTATGTGGCTTGGTCTGTGGTGCCGCCCTGTGTATTGTCGTCGGCCTGCAGATCGGTTCAACTGCCAGCGGCCGTCGATGCGCAGGAAGGTCATGGTATAGTGGGTGGGTATTTCCGGGTCCTGTAGTACTGTACCACATAGTCGAAGCTGGCCTCGACCGTGAAATCGTCTGGAGAATAGCTCTGAGATTGTACAGCCGGAAATTTTCGAAGCTATGGGAGGAATGGGTGCCGTACCAGTAGTTGTCGAAGCCCGCAACGGCGTCATAGAAATGGGAGCCTTTGTAGATATGGGCGAGTATATCCCGTTTGGCCGCGTCCTTGCTCAAAAATTCGGAATAGGCTTTCGCGGTCTTTTCAGCCAGCGCGAGCATCTCCGGCTCTTCCCCCGGCGAGATCCCGCCGCGTGCCGTAAAGGCGCGGGCTTCGTCCGGATCGGGCAGCAGGGGTACCGCGACGCCGCGGTCGGTGAAGGCCTGGGCATCGGGCGGAACCAGCAGCCCTTCCACCCGGTAGCGCAGCAGCGAGGGAGCCACGGCATGGTCATCGATACCGGCATAGTATTCCGTCCGTACCTCTTCGCCGGTCAGCCCGGATGAGGCGATATCCACACCGTTGACCGACAGATGCAGCTGGGGGGACACGGTGTAGGTATTGACGGCTCCAGGTAGCGCAGCTCGGTGTGAGCGCGCCACGCGGCATCGCAGCCCTCCGGGGCAGGGTCGAGGTAGAGCAGGCTCACCCGTTCGTCCCCCCGGTATACGATATACTGTTTCTGCTCTCCCGCGTCTGACGCCTTTTCCACCGTGTGCAGGTTTTCGGGTTCCCGGTATAGCTCCCGCAGATAAGCGATATAGTCCGCTTTCCCTGTGAAAACGGTCGGTTCGAAGCCGGATTCCGCATAGATGGTATCAAAATCGCCCGTCCGGAGCAGGGTAAGATACCGATCGACGGCCGGGGCGGGCGCCGCGGCTTCATACCGGGTCAAAAAACGGGAGAGGGAAGAAAGCGCGAACGCGCCGATCCCGAGAAGCAGCAGAAAATACAGGAGAAGCGCGATCCAAAACCAATGGCGGAACCGCCGTTTCACCGGCTTTTTGGCGGCATCCTCCGCGAAAGGATAAGCGGGAGACGGGTCCAAGGCCGTCTTTGTATCGAGAGGCGGGGACTCGAGAATCTCCGCCTCTCTGGAATCCAGATCAAGCTGTGCCATATCGTTTCTCCCTTATTCGACGATGATGGCGGTCGGCAGCCGCCGCGACCCGTACATCGAGGCGCAGCTGTTGACCGTTTCGCCCTTGTAAACCATCATGGTGGAGGAGCCGCCGTCCAGATTGGCGGCGTTGATCGCCCCGTATTCCATCATGACGTCGATACAGTCCTTGAACGAAGCGCCGAGGCTGTGGGTCTGCCGGCCGTCGATGGCCAGGAGCAGTACCGCCCCGTCCGCCCGCTGGCCGATCACGGTGCGGGGGTTGAGGCCGCCGCCGGTTCCGGACACCTCCAGGGGCTCGCCGTTGACGATGAAAGCGGGACCGTAGCTGATCGCGTCCCGCACATGTTTTTCTTTGGCTTCTTTTCCCGACATCCGTCCCACGAGCAGGCGGTCCTGGTCGTCGAAGGCGATGATGGAGACGACGGTGGATTCGTTTCCATACCGGAACTCGCCGTCCTTGATGACGATGCCCAGAGGCTGTCCTCCCTTGCCGACCCCGTTGGTGTCCAGGAATTCGCCGCCGTTGACAGCGGCGGTGGCACCGTATTTTTTCGCGAAATCCTCCACCTTTAATCCGGGCAGGTCCGCCCCGTAGCGGTCGAGCGTCGCCACCTTGATCCAATAAATTTGGAGGGATCGTGGACGATCATCATTTTGCCCCTATTACAATAAATTTGGACAGGAAAGTCGGCAGCCAGTCCGGCTTTCTTTCCATCTCATGCCTAAGCTACAATAAGGGGAGCAACTGGTTGACGATTTGCCCCTATTACAATAAATTTGGACAGGAAAGTCGGGCAGCCAGTCCGGCTTTCTTTCCAAAGCCCGTTAATGCCCCTTGGGCTTAAAAAAAAAGACTAATCAAGCCATCCCTTATTGCAGCGTTCGATCTGAGCAGGTTGAGCCTTGGAGTTCGCGTCACCCAATAGATTGAATCGGCAATGAGTAAAAGATGGATTCCGGTTGCAAATTCGTATTGGAGGAATGCACATGAACTCTGTTGGCATTGACATTTCAAAGGCAGAAGTACAGTTGCCGTCATGCGTCCCTTTGGAGAAGTCGTCACCTCGCCCTTTGAAGTCCGTCACACCGACAGTGAACTGAGCGAACTGGCAAAGCAGCTCAAAAGCCTGGACGGTGAGACTCGCGCGTGGTCATGGAGGCCACAGGAAACTACCATGCGCCGGTGGCAAAGCTGCTTCACGACGCAGGACTATATGTTTTTCCGTCGTCAATGCAAAGCTGGTGCACGGCTACGGGAACAACGAATTACGGCGTGTCAAAAACCGATAGGAAGGATGCTGTCAAACTGGCTAACTATGGCCTTGACCGCTGGCTCACTTTGCCGAAGTATATCCCAGAGGAAGATACCCGGCTGTTGCTGAAGAACTGCTACCGCCAGTACCGGCAGTATTCCAAGGTGCAGACGATTCTGAAGAACAATCTGATTTCACTGCTGGATACAGTGTTTCCAAACGTCAACCGTCTGTTTTCGAGCCCGATCCGTGGGGACGGGAGTGAAAAGTGGGTGGATTTTGTGGCTGAATTTTGGCATTGCCGCTGCGTCAGCGAGAAATCCGAAAAAGAGCTTTCACAAGCAAATACCTGCGTTGGTGCAGGAAGCACGGCTACAACTTCAGTGAGGAAAAGGCTTGCGCGATTTACGCTGAGGCAAGCGGGCACATTGGTGTCATGCCGAAATCTGAAACGACGAAGCTGCTCGTAGAACAGGCGGTTGCACAGCTCAGAGGGACCTCTGCCGCACTCGCAACACTTAAACAGGAAATGCAGTCGTTGGCTTCTAAACTATCGGAATATCCCGTAGTCATGGATATGTTCGGCGTAGCCCGACTCTGGGACCGCAGCTCATAGCTGAAATTGGCGATGTGCGCCGTTTTTATTCCAAGAAAGCGCTCGTGGCCTATGCTGGGCTGGATGCTCCGCCAAACGATTCCGGTGATGTGACCGGCAGGCTGGAAATCCATGAGCAAAATTGGTGCATCGTCTTTACGGCGGACACTGTTCCTTTGTCATGAGCGTCTACTTGGGCAGAACGCTCCTCTGGATGAGCCGCCGGTCTACCAGTTCATGGACAGGAAGCGCGCCGAGGGCAGAAGCCTTACCGCGTCTACATGATGGCTTCCGCCAACAAGTTTCTGCGGATCTATTACGCCACTGTAAAAGCCTATTTGGAGTCGTTGGACACACCGCCTAATCTCGCGTACCGGCAGTATTCCAAGGTGCAGACGATTCTGAAGAACAATCTGATTTCACTGCTGGATACAGTGTTTCCAAACGAAAAGTGGGTGGGGATTTTGTGGCTGAATTTTGGCATTGCCGCTGCGTCAGCGAGAAATCCGAAAGAGCCACAAGCAAATACCTGCGTTGGCAGGAAGCACGGCGCCAAATTTCTAGCGGAAAAGCGGCTTGCGCGATTTACGCTGAGGCAAGCGGGCAGCCATTTAAAAGTCGCCGAAATCTGGAAACGACGAAGCTGCTCGTAGAACAGGCGGTTGTGACAGCTCAGAGCGACCTCTGCCGCACTCGCAACACTTAAACAGGAAACGCAGCTGTTGGCTTCAACCATATCGGAATATCCCCGTGTCATGGATATGTTCGGCGCAGGTCTGACTTCTGGGACCGCAGCTCATAGCTGAAATTGGCGATGTGCGCCGTTTTTGGGTCCAAGAAAAGCGCTCGTGGCCTATGTTGGGCTGATGCTCCGCCAAATGATTCCGGTGATGTGACCGGCAGGCACAAATCCATGAGCAAAATGGTGCATCGTCTTTACGGCGGACACTGTTCCCTTGTCGCGAGCGTTCACTTCTGCAGAACGCTCCTCTGATGAGCCGGTCTACCAGTTCATGGACAGGAAGCGCCGCAGGGCAAGCCTTACCGCGTCTACATTGATGGCTCTGCCAAAGTTTCTGCGGATCTTATTACGCCACTGTAAAGCCTATTTGGAGTCGTTGAACACACTGCCTAATCTCGCTATAAAGGCATTGGCTGGCCGCCGTTTCATTTTTGAGATGCAAGCGG
>VOFI01003577.1_pt1 | contig 36034 bp, 45 predicted proteins | sample 5384131 | NCBI WGS metagenome assembly VOFI01 (sample SAMN12384728, study PRJNA508395) | human gut metagenome | isolation source: healthy gut H | host: Homo sapiens
GACAGCTCCTCTCAAATTTCCTACGCCCACGCCGGATAGGGACCGAACTGTCTCACGACGTTCTGAACCCAGCTCGCGTACCGCTTTAATGGGCGAACAGCCCAACCCTTGGAACCTGCTCCAGCTCCAGGATGCGATGAGCCGACATCGAGGTGCCAAACCACTCCGTCGATGTGAACTCTTGGGAGTGATAAGCCTGTTATCCCCAGGGTAGCTTTTATCCGTTGAGCGATGGCAATCCCACTTTCATACCACCGGATCACTAAGTCCTACTTTCGTACCTGTTCCACCCGTCGGTGTCACAGTCAAGCTCCCTTATGCCTTTGCACTCTGCGAATGGTTTCCAACCATCCTGAGGAGACCTTTGAGCGCCTCCGATACCCTTTCGGAGGCGACCGCCCCAGTCAAACTCCCCGCCTGACATTGTCCCCCGCCCGGGTCACGGGCGCAGGTTAGAAACCCAGTACTGCAGGGGTGGTATCCCAACACTGGCTCCCCCCAGGCTGACGCATTAAGTTCTTAGTCTCCCACCTATCCTGTACATGCAATACCGAATCCCAGTATCAGGCTGGAGTAAAGCTCCATGGGGTCTTTCCGTCCTGGCGCGGGTAACCAGCATCTTCACTGGTATTTCAATTTCACCGGGTGTGTTGTTGAGACAGTGCCCAAATCATTACGCCTTTCGTGCGGGTCGGAACTTACCCGACAAGGAATTTCGCTACCTTAGGACCGTTATAGTTACGGCCGCCGTTTACTGGGGCTTAAGTTCAAAGCTTCGCGTTACCGCTAACCTCTCCCTTAACCTTCCAGCACCGGGCAGGCGTCAGCCCATATACCTCACCTTCCGGTTTCGCATAGACCTGTGTTTGCTAAACAGTTGCTTGAGCCATTTCTCTGCGGCCTCTCTCGAGGCACCCCTTCTCCCGAAGTTACGGGGTCATTTTGCCGAGTTCCTTAACAACACTTCTCCCGCCGGCCTTAGGATCCTCTCCTCATCCACCTGTGTCGGTTTACGGTACGGGTACATATGAAACGATAGCGGCTTTTCTTGGCAGCCAGCTCACGTGCTTCGCTACTTTGATTTCGCTCCCCATCACGCCTTTGGTCTGTATGACGGATTTGCCTATCATACACCTCCTGCGCTTGGACCGGTCTTTCCATTCCCGGCTCACGCTCTCTTTCTGCGTCCCCACAGTTCTGTCCATATGCAGTACAGGAATCTCCACCTGTTGTCCATCGACTACGACTCTCGTCCTCGCCTTAGGCCCCGACTTACCCAGAGCAGATCAGCTTTACTCTGGAAACCTTGGATATTCGGCCTGAAGGATTCTCACCTTCATCTCGCTACTCATTCCGGCATTCTCTTCTGTACAGTCCACTGCTCCTTCCGGTACAGCTTCACCCCGTACACAATGCTCCTCTACCAACCTTGCGGTTCCGCAGCTTCGGCATCATGTTTCAGCCCCGGACATTTTCGGCGCAGGACCTCTCGACTAGTGAGCTATTACGCACTCTTTGAATGAATGGCTGCTTCTGAGCCAACATCCTAGTTGTCTTAGAGATCCCACATCCTTTTCCACTTAACATGCATTTTTGGGGCCTTAGCTGGCGGTCTGGGCTCTTTCCCTTTTGACTGCCCAACTTATCTCGTGCAGTCTGACTCCCAGTCATCACGTCCACGGCATTCGGAGTTTGATAAGCTTCGGTAGGCTTTGACGCCCCCTAGGCTATTCAGTGCTCTACCTCCGCGTCGCTAAACTGAGGCTAGCCCTAAAGCTATTTCGAGGAGAACCAGCTATCTCCGGGTTCGATTGGAATTTCTCCGCTATCCACACCTCATCCCCACCCTTTTCAACGGATGTGGGTTCGGTCCTCCATCGCCTTTTACGGCGGCTTCAACCTGGACATGGATAGGTCACCCGGTTTCGGGCCTGCACGTACTGACTAAAACGCCCTCTTAAGACTTGGTTTCCCTACGGCTCCGTACCTGTAGTCCTTAACCTCGCCAGATGATGTAACTCGCCGGACCGTTCTACAAAAAGTACGCGGTCGTACCTAAGAAGTACTTCCACAGCTTGTAGACACAGGGTTTCAGGTTCTCTTTCACTCCCCTCCCGGGGTTCTTTTCACCTTTCCTTCACAGTACTATACGCTATCGGTCACTGAGTAGTATTTAGCCTTGGGAGGTGGTCCTCCCGACTTCCCGCAAGGTTCCACGTGTCTCGCGGTACTCTGGATACTGCGCGCTGCCTATGGATTTCGGCTACGGGGCTTTCACCCTGTATTGCTGGCTTTCCCAAAACCATTCGCCTATCCAATCGGCTCACTTACTACAGTCCGTAACCCCGGTGTGCACGCACACCGGTTTGGGCTCTTTCCATTTCGCTCGCCGCTACTCCGGAAATCGATGTTTCTTTCTCTTCCTCCGGGTACTTAGATGTTTCAGTTCCCCGGGTTCCCCTCATACACCTATGAATTCAGTGCATGATGACAGAGGTCTTCTCTGCCGGGTTTCCCCATTCAGAAATCGCTGGATCAAAGGATATTTGCTCCTCCCCAACGCTTATCGCAGCTTATCACGTCCTTCATCGGCTCCCGGTGCCAAGGCATCCGCCCTGTGCTCTTTGTAGCATGACCACATCATCATATAGCGTTATAATGATGGGCCGGTCATTTTATGGTTAAAAAATGTGTTTGTAAATTAATTTACGGTTTGATGTCTTTATCATTTTCAATATGTAGTTTTCAAGGTACATGTGTTTCAACATGAGTTTTTTGAAGGAAAGTTAAATCTTCGGAGATTGGAACATCCGAACTCGTGAATCGAACTTAAAGGCAGGCGCTCCCAACCGCTGCCCGTGCGGATACTCGAACCACCGATTCGTGGAGATTACGAATTCACTGCATTCAAGGCAGGCGCTCTCCCAACTGAGCTAAACCCCCAGGATTCTGGCATCCACCTACTCTCCCGTACCGTCTCCAGCAAAGTACCATCGGCCGCCTGTGTCTTAACCATCGTGTTCGAAATGGGAACGGGTGTGTCCCACAAACGCATCGACACCAGATTAGTTTCCGCTGTCATTGACCTCTAAACAATAAAACAATCCCTACTTCGTCTTCCTTAGAAAGGAGGTGATCCAGCCGCACCTTCCGATACGGCTACCTTGTTACGACTTCACCCCAGTTACCGGCTCCACCTTCGACAGCTCCCTCCTATCGGTTAGGTCACTGACTTCGGGCATTTCCAACTCCCATGGTGTGACGGGCGGTGTGTACAAGACCCGGGAACGTATTCACCGCGACATGCTGATTCGCGATTACTAGCGATTCCAGCTTCATGTAGTCGAGTTGCAGACTACAATCCGAACTGAGATGGCTTTTCTGTGATTGGCTCCCCCTCGCAGGCTCGCTTCACTTTGTTACCACCATTGTAGCACGTGTGTAGCCCAGATCATAAGGGGCATGATGATTTGACGTCATCCCCGCCTTCCTCCAGGTTATCCCTGGCAGTCTCTCTAGAGTGCCCGGCCGGACCGCTGGCTACTAAAAATAGGGGTTGCGCTCGTTGCGGGACTTAACCCAACATCTCACGACACGAGCTGACGACAACCATGCACCACCTGTCTCCCCTGTCCCGTAGGAACGCAGACATTACTCTGCCGTCAGGGGGATGTCAAGACCTGGTAAGGTTCTTCGCGTTGCTTCGAATTAAACCACATGCTCCACCGCTTGTGCGGGTCCCCGTCAATTCCTTTGAGTTTCATTCTTGCGAACGTACTCCCCAGGTGGAATACTTATTGCGTTTGCTGCGGCACCGAAGTCCTTTTGGACCCCAACACCTAGTATTCATCGTTTACAGCGTGGACTACCAGGGTATCTAATCCTGTTTGCTCCCCACGCTTTCGAGCCTCAGCGTCATTCACCGTCCAGTAAGCCGCCTTCGCCACTGGTGTTCCTCCTAATATCTACGCATTTCACCGCTACACTAGGAATTCCGCTTACCTCTCCGGCAATCTAGCCTTACAGTTTCAAAAGCAGTCCCGGGGTTGAGCCCCGGGCTTTCACTTCTGACTTGCATGGCCACCTACGCTCCCTTTACACCCAGTAAATCCGGATAACGCTTGCTCCATACGTATTACCGCGGCTGCTGGCACGTAGTTAGCCGGGGCTTCTTAGTCAAGTACCGTCATCATCTTCCTTGCTGATAGAAGTTTACATACCGAAATCCGTCTTCCTTCACGCGGCGTCGCTGCATCAGGGTTTCCCCCATTGTGCAATATTCCCCACTGCTGCCTCCCGTAGGAGTTTGGGCCGTGTCTCAGTTCCAATGTGGCCGTTCACCCTCTCAGACCGGCTACTGATCGTTGCCTTGGTAGGCCGTTACCCTGCCAACCAGCTAATCAGACGCGGGTCCATCTTATACCACCGGAGTTTTTCACACGTACCATGCGGTACTGTGCGCTTATGCGGTATTAGCAGCCGTTTCCAACTGTTATCCCCCTGTATGAGGCAGGTTACCCACGCGTTACTCACCCGTCCGCCACTCAGTCACTAAGGCTTCATTCCGAAGAAATCTATCCGAAGCGCTTCGTTCGACTTGCATGTGTTAAGCACGCCGCCAGCGTTCATCCTGAGCCAGGATCAAACTCTCATGTTTATATCCTAACAGAATGACAACTAGCTGTTATCTTCCGTTTTTTACTGTTTAAGTACGGTCATCGCTGACCGTTGTTCGTTTTTGAAATATTCTCTATATAAGAACTTTCGGGATTGTTTTATTGTTTAATTGTCAATGTCCTTTGTGTTGCTTCCTTATGTCGTGCAACTTTTATATCATATCACTTTTTATTTTTTAAGTTGTTTGTTCCGAAACCCGTCTTCGGCACATGCCAGCACCGTCTGACCATTCACAAATTCAACCTTCGGGGATCAACTGATCGCGGTATACGTCGCCGCCGGCTCGCTGCTGCTCTCTCCATAGAAATTATAAAAAAACAAGCTGGGTACTTATCTTTCCATCATTAAACATGGCATAGCTGACGATGACCAGACGGGAAGCATCCTCGGACAATGCCAGCGTCTGGCGAATTACCAGTAGTGCCGATCGTCGCCTTGACACTGACCAGAGCATTTCCCTGTTTATCATAGAGATTGATCTGATTTGCCGCATCGTCGGACAAAATCACGGCAACAACTCCCCTGCCTGCTCACCCGCAGATCCTGCAGCGGCTTTTCCAGGGTAATCTCGCCCTGGTTTCCTGCACCATTAAATATGTATACACTGTTGGCTCCCACATCACCGATGGCCATATAATCCCCGCAGGTACTCATTTTAGGCGCAGCCATTCCGAAAACCTGGTCCCAGACGATCTCACCTTTATTATTTGTAAAAGAAACACCGTCTTTGCTGTAACAGACAACACCATCCTTCCGAAATAGTAATTTGCAGACGTATCACTCTTTTCGTTCCATGGAATCCACCACTTCATAATGATGATACGTCCGCAGCAAAAATCCGAATACCAGCCCAAGGAGGGCCGCAAAACCGCCGCTCCGAGGATTACTGCTTTCTTATGGTCCTTCACCCAGCCTTTTTAAGGTTCCAGAACCGGTACTTTAGAACATCCTTTATTTTTTCCAATATATGCGTATTTTTTCCATTCTGAATCATCTTTCTTAAATAATAATATCGTCCCTAGTATAACGCATTTCAGAAAAAAATAGCACTATATTTTTTATGGGAGTTCCAGAACCATGCCTTCATAAAATAACATCCGGGTCCTCGATATCATTGATTTCACAGATTGTGTCCACATATTTCCGTGAATCATAAAGGCTCAGAGAAATATTGGCCAGTGTATCCCCTTTACGCACCGTATAATGTTTGGTTGTCATCGTATTTGACACTTCGGACACCGTTTTCTCCGAATCTGTTTCCAAAGTTTCCGTTTCTCTCTCCGCCGCTTCCGGCGTATCGGCTTCGACGACCTGAATGTTCACCGTTTCGCCTTCCACAGGACCGCTGACCGGTTTCACCCCACCCGGTTTATAAAACGGTTCATCAGGGTCATCCCCAGAACAACAATAGCCATGGCCGCCACCATGGTTCCACCGATCCGTCTTCCTCTGCCCGGACTTTTTGCGCGGCGAAGATATTTCCGGATTCTGACGGGCGCTGCCGTTTTTCCGCAGATCCGCAGCCGAAAGCGCCTCTTCCGTTCCCTTGCCCTTACCGTGTTCCACCATATAGTTCTGCATATCCTCGTTACGTTCATAATAAATATAATAGCCATGCTGCTGCACCAGCTTTCCGCCTTCGTAAATAAAAAATGCATCTTCTTCTGTCCAGCGGGTCCATTAAAAATAATGTTTTATCTCTTCCCGGAAACTGATCCACATGAATCTTGGTTATCTTTTCATTAATCCCCAGAGACTTTCCGGGCCGGGTCAGAAACCATCCGACAATCTCGCTGTTTTTAAAGTAGGTATGCATCGTCCCGTAAATATCTTCCCACAGGGTACTGCAAAAAAAGATACCTGGTCTTCATCCACACTGGCTGATGGAATTCCATAGCCCTGTTGATAAAAGTCAGCCGGACATCTTCCTGTTTCGTATGGAATCCCAGGAGAACCGCCGCACTCTGATCGGTTCGGATATTCCGATGCCAGTTGATTCATATAGGTCACCACGTAGTCTTCCACGTAGATCTTCTTTTTTCTTCGGGTAAAACCAATCTGACGGATATTCTTCGGTAATTTCCACAGCTTTTCCTGACTGTTTAAATGACTCATAACTTGATCATTACCTCACCTTCCCTGAATCACTCTCCGGAACAAGCACAGATTACCATATTTCACCTGAATTTATCTGGCGAAACCTGTCATCGGACGGCCACAATTTCTCAACACTTTTTCATCGGCAGCCTCGTAAAGAAATTTATGAAGCCGTATAAAACTACATATATATGTACAGACTTACTGGAAAAAGGAGTTTGCATGATGTATTGGATACACCCGGACTATCCGGATGCCGCTTCGATTTTCCACAGTCATCTGAACCGGCTGATTCAGATGACCAATAAAAAACGGGACTCCGGTATATATCTGTATCGGTACCCCGGCGATCATCGGCGATTGTCTCGGCGGTCATCGGAATGATCCTGTCCGAATACCTTCCGGGGCAGGTCTACGGAACACTGGACGCCCTGATTCACGCGCTGAATTTTAACCGGAGCTGTCAGTGAAATAAAAACAGCATCAGCGGCCATTTATCATAGCCATTGATGCTGCTCTGGGAACATTTCCCAGTCCGGTTATATACTTTTGAAAAGGTCCCCTGCGCCCCGGAAAGGGTGTCGGCAAGCTGCCGCCCATCGGAGATTTACAGATCACCGGTGTCTTTCAGGATATTTTTGACCCGAAAGCCGGCCGGCAGATGGCCGTTTTCGGCAAATGCATCAGCCAGGGGACTTCTTTTAAAGTCCCCTGCCTACCGCTGGCGATGCGGCTGACTTTGATGCCAGTCGGCTTAATCAGCTTACTGATGTACATAGCCGTCGTCTCCCCCTCGAGACTGGAGTTGGTGGCAATGATTACTTCATCCACATCTCCTGAAGGCGGAGCATCAGCTCTTTCAAACGGATATCATTCGGCCCGATGCCGAGCATCGGGGAAATAGCCCCGTGAAGCACGTGGTAAACCCCTTCGTATTTTCCCGTCTTTTCATAGGCCGCCAGATCCCTCGGTGTTTCCACAACCATAATCACTTTTTATTGCGCTTTTCATTGCGGCACACCGGGCATAATTCACTGTCCGTCAGATTATAACACTGCTTACAGTACTGAATATTTTCCCTGGCATCCACAATCGACGACGCCAGTCCCTTTACCTGGTCCTTCGGCATATTGATGATATGAAAAGCCAGACGCTGGGCCGACTTTTGAACCGATTCCCGGTAATTTGGACAATTCTTCAATCAGACGGCTGATCTGACTGCTGTAATAGCTCATTAGAAACCAAAACTCCAAATCCGCCAAGACCTCGGTCACCTTGGACATGGATGCCTGGGAAATTTCATCGATTTTACGCAGCGCTTCATTTGTCGCAGCCACAATCAGATCTTCCAGCATTTGATATCCTCCGGATCCACAACTTTTCTTCCTCGATTTTTATCGAAAGAATCTCTTTTTTGCCGAAACTTTAACGGTCACAGCGCCGCCACCGGAAGTCGCCTTTCCGCCTCGGTCTCCTCCAGAGCCCGTGTCGCTTCCTCCATCTGTTTCTGCATCTTCTGTGCCTGTTTCATTAAATTATTCATATTTCCAGGCATTCCTCCCGAAATCCACCTCTTTTTGCCATTTTATATTCCTCCTTATATATGTTTACTCTGAAGGCCGTTAAAATTGGTCTTCATCAATAAATTCTACATGTTCCAACCGTATTTTATTCGGATTTATAAATAATGCCTCTTCGCTTTTCCCCGAATCCAGCAGCTTCGTAACAATGCGTATAGCTTTGCCGATATGCTCGCTGACGGATGCCTCCACAGCCGCTCTGTGACTTTCTTCATCAAAATACGCTTTATTCATCTCCTGACGGAAGCCGAGAATGATCTGATTATCCGGCCCCGCGCTGACCAGCGCCGGCTTCAGCATAATCATCATGCTCGCCTCCAGACCGCTGGTTATCTTTCCCCACTGTCCGACGACCGCTTCCACATCCCTGGCCTGAGCCGGAGGAAGGGCAGACGCCTCTTCCGCTTTGACAGCCTCCGTTACGGCCGCCTGTCTGACCGGACGTTCCGGCGCAAATGTCATGCCGTTTTCAATCTTATCCTCAAGAACTGCCAGCCGGTTCAGAATCGATTCATAATTATTTTCCATCTGAGGCCTGCACAGCTTCACCACAGCCAGTTCAATCAGCACCCGCTTCTGCGTCGAATAGCGCAGTTGATTCGTCAGCTCTGAAAAAATACGAATATAGCGCGTCAGCACAGCCTGTTTGATCCGGGCCGCCTCTTCTTTCAGGGCTGCCAGATTTTCCGTGGACATATCCAGAATATCCTCCAGTTGATCCGAGCTCTGCACAAGCATCAGATTCCGAAGATACCAGGTGAAATCCGTAACAAACTGTCCCAGCTCCCGTCCCTGAACAACCACATCTTCAATCAGCTTCAGCGCCCCTGCGATATCCTGATCCAGCACGCTGCGAAGGAGCCGGCTGAGCACCGTTGTATCCACAGCCCCGAGAATATCCAGCACATGATCGTAGGTCAGCCGTTCGTTCAGATAAAAGCAATACACTGATCCAGAAGACTCAATGCGTCACGCATCGAACCATCTGCCGCCTTTGCGACATAGCGCAGCGCTTTTTCTTCCACATCGAGATTTTCCTTCTCCGCAAGCTCCGTCAGACGCCCCGTAAATGGTATCTACCGTAATTCTCCGGAAATCATACCGCTGGCACCGGGACAGGATCGTCACCGGAATCTTATGGGCCTCCGTCGTCGCCAGAATGAAAATGACATATTCCGGCGGTTCCTCCAGCGTTTTTAAAAGCGCATTAAAGCGCCGATAGACAGCATATGCACTTCATCAATAATATATACTTTATAACGGCCTTCCGTCGGTGAATATTCCACCTCGTCACGGATTTCCCGGATGTTGTCAATGCCGTTGTTCGAAGCTGCGTCAATCTCGATCACATTCATCGATGTCTGGCTCTGAATCGCCCGGCACATGGCACATTCGCCACAGGGGCTTCCGTCCACCGGCTGAAGACAGTTCACAGCTTTTGCAAATATTTTTCGCCACCGATGTTTTTCCGGTACCCCGGGTACCGCAGAACAATAGGCATGTCCGACTCTTCCAAGCCTTATTTGATTTTTTAACGTTGTTACAATATGTTCCTGACCCTTGACATCTTCAAAGGTCTGAGGACGCCATTTTCGGTAAAGAGCCTGATAAGACACGCTTTTCACTCCTCATTTATCTTTTATTCATCGCCGAAGCAGATACCCATGTCTTTGGCCTCACGGATCGCCGCGCCTTCCGGATCGATATATTTTAATTTTTCCTGCCACTTCGCCCAGAGGCACCGAAACAACTTCAAAGCCGTCAAAGGCAACCATTCGTCCGTACTTCCGCTCTACGATCAGGCGGCCTGCCGCACCGAGTCTGATGATATAAAACGGTCATAGGCATCCGGGCTGCCGCCTCTCTGGGTGTGCCCCGGTACTGTAATCCGGATTTCCCTGCCGATTGCCGCCTCAATCTGTGCGCCGAGCTGATAGGAAACCGACGGTAAGGGCTTTCCAGTTTCTTTTTTGTTATATTCTTTTTTGCTGAGCATGGCATCTTCTTTCGACATGGCCCCTCTGCCACTGCCAGAATGGAAAAACGTTTTCCTGCTTTATGCCGCCGCTCAATGGCTGCGAGAACGCAGTCCAGATCATAAGGAATCTCCGGAAGCAGAATAATATCCGCCCCTCCGGCAATCCCTGCATGAAGGGTCAGCCATCCGACTTTATGTCCCATAACTTCCACAATAAACACTCTTCCGTGGAAGCCGCTGTTGTATGGATACAGTCAATGGCATTGGTCGCAATATCCACAGCGCTCTGAAACCAAAGGTCATATCCGTGCCAAAAATATCATTATCAATGGTTTTCGGAAGCGATACGATATTCAGTCCCTCTTCCCGCAGGAGATTCGCTGTTTTCTGTGAGCCGTTGCCGCCCAGAACGACCAGACACTCCAGCCCGAGTTCCCGGTAAGTCTTTTCATGGCCGCAACCTTATCGATGCCATCACTTTCAATAATACGCATTTTTTGAAAGGCTGACGCGAGGAACCGAGAATGGTTCCGCCCATCGTCAGGATTCCTGAAAAATCCGACGGACGCATAACCCGGTAATCGTTTTGGATCAATCCGCGATAGCCGTCTCTGAATCCGGGAGAATTTCGACTTCATCTAATTTATTATAAAGAACTTTTCCAACGCCACGCATTAGGCATTCAGCGCCTGGCAGTCGCCGCCGCTGGTTAACATACCAATTCTTCTCATAAAAAGGCCTTCCTTTCTTTTGATGCCTGAATCTACGACAAAATCCATCTATATAATAAATGATGAAGTGCAGAATTGCAATAACCTTGTTTAATAATGTAAACAGAGTTGTCACTGCCCCCGTCTCCATATTTTTTCCAGCAAAGCGCCATTCTCACGCCGATAGGACGTACGCCAGCCCATATTTCCTTCCGGATCCTTCGTTCCGTAGGTCGCCAGGTAATAGGCGCTGCCTTCCGATACCTCCAGCGGATCGATCTGCAGACAGGTATCTTCACAGTAATTACATAAGCCATCTCCTACAGACCCATAATCTTCCGGTGTCAGAATTTCTTCCGGCGCCCCCGTGGCTTTGTTAAACATATACATCATGCCATCCACCGAAAATGTTTTCTGCATCGGGTAAAAAGCATTTCCTCAAATTCAGGGAATTCACTGCGGACGCTGCCGTCTTCATTGACAGAGAAGATTGAATTCACAAGGGCTTCATTTCCGGCTGCCACTTCTGCATGATTCCCGTCCAAATCCATTTTACGACTTTTCCTCCCTGGAAAAACATACCGGATCCGGCAATACTTCCATATGAAAAGTAAATCTTATCTTCCCGGACAATGAGGCGTGCAATCTCTGCAGCGCCCTGCATTGTATCTTCATATAAATCCGGCGCCGTTGTATAAAGGTTCTTCTGACCCGAACCGTCTGTCTGCATCTGAGACAGCGTCACCTGACCTAAAACGGCCGCTTCGGAATCCGCCTCCTGCGGCTGATAGTAAATAACATCCCTTTGTGATCCAGATAGGCAGCTCCTTCTGCCAGTACCGTCCGCGTATGGTCCGCCGCTTCGATCCGGTCAATCCGCATCTGCGTCATCACATCACATATAACCGCTTTGCCGTCATCGGTTCCAAAGAGAGTTCGCCTTCACCAAGGGTGACAACGTCCTGTCCGTCCAGAGTACAGGAACGATCTCCGTGCCGCCTTGTTCGTCCATCGCCGACTCATAAAACAGTCTGTCTCCCGACAATAACCACGGCGCCGTAGCCGTCGGCTTCAAACAGTACCTTTTTCCGTGCCGTCCGTCCCGGAAAACGAATTGATTTTTTTCACCCGGGAACCGCTTTATAATTGGCAAACAGCGCTGTCTCCTCAAAGCTTTCGGCAGTATATTTCAATAATAGATGCCATCCGCCGTCCGAAATACCCAGGCCGCTTCCCCGGTGACAACCGCCGCTTCCTCCGCCGCAGTTTCCACAGCCGCCGCAGATTCCTGCGCTGTTTTCTCCGGCGCCTTCTGTCCGCACCCGGTCATTATGAACAATGCCGCCATAATTCCAACCACTAATCCACATTTTTGCATCTTCTTCAACATATTTTCATCCTCCCCCCTGTTCCATGCGAATCTATGTATACAGGATAATACACTTCTGTCCCTTTGTCCATGAAGGCCCGGATAAAAGGCAAAAAAATAAAAAGGATATCCCTATCGGAATATCCTCTCACTTTCTTTTTAATCCGTGCGCCCCTGCTTCGAACCACTCCCACAGACGTTACCTGTACAGTTAACTCGGCCCAGGCGCCCCGCGGCACACAAAAGCTCCCACTTAGTGCTGCTCCATTCCTGACCTGACACGGTTCATGGGTTTCTGTTGCGCAAGACCCAGGCTTCAACGCCACTTATACAGGGCAGCTCCACAGGATATAGCCCTCAGACAGGACATCACCCCTGCTGTAGCGGATTGCAGGTACAAGGCACCGCTATCTCCCCCGGCTGCACGGATATCACCCAGTATATCCTGTTTTTATTTGTCTGTCAAGGACTGTTCTTCCTGCTTTTCCGGGCTTTTTTATTTTCCGGAGTTCCCTGAAAAAACTGCTGAGCATTTCGGAACACTCTGCGCCGAGCACCCCCGTCTCAACTTCCACCTGATGATTAAAGCCATCGGTCTGCGCACATTCAGTACAGATCCGGCACAGCCGGCTTTCGGATTCATGGAACCGATGACCACTTTGGGGATTCTCGCCTGCACAATTGCTCCGGCACACATCTGGCAAGGTTCCAATGTGATGTACATGGTGCAGTCTTCCAGGCGCCAGTCGCCGATCACTTTGCTGGCTTTGTTGATCGCAATAATTTCCGCATGGGCAAGGGTATTTTTTCAGATTCCGTTTGTTATAGCCCCTGCCGATAATCTTATCTTCGCCAGACAATGACACAGCCGATGGGGACTTCTTCAATGGCCTGCCGCCTTCTTCGCCTGCTTCATGGCCGCTTTCATGTATTTTTTCATCCTGTGTCATCATTTATCCTCTCCACCGCCGTTCGTCAGACAATAATTTCCTTTATATACTGCCGAACGGAGCCTTTCCCGAACGAATCCCCCAGGCAATGCCGAGTCCGATGCCGATCAGCACCGCAGACAGAAGCTGGGACACGCGGAGTCCGGGATCAGATATAAACTGTCCGTCCGAAGTCCTTCAATACAGCAGCGGATGATGCCATAGCCGACAAGATACAGCACCGTCATCCATCCATCCTTTTCACCCTGCGCGCCACGATCATCATCATAATAAACAGCACCAGATTCGCCGCGCTCTCATAGAAAAAATGTCGCCTGATGCCACTCTGCGAGATCGTCAATATAAACGCCATAAGGGGAAGAACTGAAGCTTCGGATCTGTAATCAGGTTGCCAAAAGCTTCCTGATTCATGAAATTTCCCCACCGGCCGATAATCTGTCCCAGAAGAAGGCTCGGCATCGCAAAATCCATCAGCTTCAGCAGCGGAAACTTCTGAATCTTACAAAAACGACCGCTGTCGCAATACCGCCGATGACGCCGCCATAAATGGCCAGTCCGCCTTCACGGATCGCAAAGATCTTCATCAGATCGTCACTGTACATATCATTCAAAATCACATAATAAATCCGGGCACAGACAATCGCAATCGGCACTGCAAACAAAACAAAGTCGAGAATTAAATCTGTTTTATATCCGGCACGCTTGGCGGAAAGCCGCAACACAAACTGCAAGAACCATGCCAACACCAATAATCACACCATACCAGGCAATGTTAAACCCTTCAATGCCAAACAGGTTGTGAATCATAAAAACGGTCCATCCTTCCAACCTCCATTTTCAAAACGCCGGGCCCCCACGCCGTCAGGCTGTGAGCGACCGACAATGTATAGTGAACATATTACTACACTTTTTTTAAGAATTCAAATTCAAATTTAATTTCATTGTACCGGTTCCGGTTTTATGCTAAAATAATAAAGAACAGATTATTGGATTATTGAGAGGGTATAGGTATGGAAATCAAAAGGTCTTGCAAAAACAACATTATTGGATTATCCCGGACATGTGGCTGCCACACTGTTTGTGGGCGGATGCCAGTTTAAATGTCCTTTCTGCCACAACGGTTCTCTTGTCACAAAAGCCGGCCAGCTTCCAAAATATTCCTCTGGAAGAGGTATATTCATTTCTCGAAAAAACGCAGAGGCGTTCTTGACGGCGTATGCATCACCGGCGGTGAGCCAACGTGTCAGCCGGATCTCCGGGAACTCCTCTATGACATAAAATCCATGGGCTACCTCGTCAAACTGGACACCAACGGTTTACGACCCGGGGCCAGCTCGACAGATTTTTTAAAGAAGGACTTTGTCGACTATGGCCATGGATATTAAAAACAGCCAGAGTAAATACGCAAAAACCGTCGGTCGAACGGTTTTGATATCACCCGGATTAAGTTATCCGCCGACCTGATCCGCGAAAGCGGTCTGGACTACGAATTCCGGACAACCATTGTCCGCGAGCTCCATTCCATCGACGATATGGTTGAAATTGCCGAATGGCTCAAAAGGCTGTCAGGCCTACTACCTGCAGTCTATGTCGCTTCCGAAGATGTGATCATGCCGGTTTTTTCCAGCTATTCAAAGCTGGGCTTCAGGCGATTCAGGCGATGATGCAGGATTACATTCCGAAGGTCTTTCTCCGCGGTATCGAATAACTAACCAAACCGTTTTCCACAGAAAACTGTCCAAAGTTTTCTGCAGAAAACGGCTTTTTACGAATATCCGCTCAAAAAATCAAAAGCTGTTATCTTCGGTCTCCCCAGATAAAACAGTGCAATCGTTCCCGGACCGGAATGGGAACCGATGGTCGGACTGGACATAGTTAATCAGAAAGCTCTCGATACCAAACGTTCTTTAACGAGATCCGCCACATACTGTGCCTCGTCCAGTCCTTTGGCTGCGCATCCCAGTCGTCATTATTATGGGATTTTACGTCCCCGGGTCTTTCCGATAGGGGATTAAACCTTCGTCATCGACATGCCCAGAATCGGCTTGATCTGGATCAATGTTCCGGCAATCGCTGTCAGTTTGGAAACCCGGCCGCCGCGGTACAGATGATTCAGATCATCTACCGTAAACTGATGACAGAAGTGAAGCTTATTCGCCTCCACCCATTCCGCAGTCTCTTCGAAGGATTTTTTCCCTGTTTTCTCAGTTCCAGCGCTTTATGGACAACAAGCCCCTGGCCCAGTGACGCCGCAAAAGGGTATCGATAACGATCACTTTATGTCCGGTGCTCTTCTTCATTCAGATCTCTGGCGACAACTGCCGCATTATTATAGCTGCTGCTCAGTCCGGATGAAAGGCCAGATGCAGCACATCTTTTCCCGCTTTCAAATGCTTTTCAAACATCTCCTGCAGTTCTTCCGGATTCGCTGCCATCGTTGTCGGCATCTCCCCGCCGCGCATCTTATCATAAAAAATTCTTTGACGTCCATCTCAATGCCATTGCCATAGGCTTCAACACCATTTCATATTATAATATAATGTTACAAGATCAACGCCGTTCTCCTCAAGATAACTTTTCAACCGGTTATGGGACAAAACTATATTCGTCCATGATTTTTCCTCCGATATGGCATTTTCTGCACTTATACTTTATGTTAAAACATACCCTATTTTATCACAAAGGCATCGCTTTATCAACTCAACGTTCTCTTAAGTTACTTCTGTAAACTGTAAAATAAAGTCCACCGTACAGATCAGACGTTCCTTATCATCCCGGATCTCCGCATCTGAAAATCTCTCGAAGTTTATGTCCGATTTTTTTAGGCTTCACTTCCAGCCGTCAGGTACTTCGGATAAAAGGCCGCATTTAAAAACTGAATATTACTGTTGACCGTTGTACAAATGCCTCCCGTCGACGATGCTGCAATGCCGCAGGCCGCATCCGCCAGTGTAAAAAAGACAGCCGCCGTGGACCGTCCCGATCAGATTCATATGTTCCGGCCGCACATCCAATCTTGCTTTGCAGGTGCCGTCGCCCCGTTCCAGAAAACGGACGCCGATATATTTTCAAAATCATAGGGACTCAGCATCACGCTGTTTGCTGAAACAATCGTCATTCGGCTGTTCCGGCCAGAGCTTTAACTGACCGAACTCCCGGTTTTTCATCTCAATAAAAACAGCTTCATCCCGATCGCAGTTCACCGCTTCGCCATCCACTTCAGACGAAAACCGCCATCGATGCCCAAAAGGCCATCACACAGTCACCAACGCCCTCACCGATCCGCATGGAAAGCATCTGTTCCGGTTTTAAGATCCGGATAAAGCCCCGGACACCGCCATCCATCGTCATATGAAAGAGGCGTCCCTCACCGGTCACCTTCAGGTTCTCCCCCTCCACAGGAATGGATATCCAGAAGTTTCGCCTCGAGGCTTCGCCCGTCCCGGTAATCGTATTTCCCCCGGCCTTCCAGAAGCAGATGATAGCTTGAAAAGGGTTTCTCCGCCAAATTCTTCGGCATTTCTTCTTCGAGGGCGCTCACCGAAAATGAAATTTTAAAATCTTTATCCCCGGCTTTCGTATTTTGAGGATAATTATAGAGCGTTTTGCTCATTCTATTTTTAAAAAAAGCTTTTTGTATTTTCATATTCTCACATCCTATTTTTTCATTATATACATATCCTCTTCAAAAAACAATGCTTGGTGTAATATGTGTTTTATGATATACTGATAGTCAGGCATTTTTTTGCCGGCAATTTTTTCCGAAAGGCAGGTGGTTTTATGAAACAGCATATCGAAAATTTTCTCGACGTTCCCGGGGACCCCAAAAATTCCATTTAAAAAACTACATACCGAAAGGAGAATTGCGATGTTTAATAAGATTAATGAATTATTGGATAACAAACAATACCTTGAAGCCCGCCGCGAAATCGCAGAAATGAATCCGGTGGATATCGCTGCATTGATTGAAGAATTTCCTGAAAATGAACGTACCCGGATTTTCCGTTTTCTTCCAAAAGCTCTGGCAGCCGATGCTTTTTTCCTATCTCCCGATCGAACTTGAACAGGATATTATTATTAACCTGTCCGATCGGGAAGCCGGTCTCATTCTGGACAACCTGAATGCAGACGATGCGGCGGACTTAATCGATGAAATGCCTGCCAATGTGGTGAAAAAGCTTCTGGCGACCGCCGACCCGGAAACCCGTAGAGACATCAACCATCTGCTCCAGTACCCGGATGATTCTGCCGGAAGCATTATGACTGTAGAATTCATGGATTTTTAAAGAGGGTATACCGTGGATCAGTCTTTACGGAAAATCCGGCAGGAGGAATTGACAAAGAGACGATCAACACCTGCTACATTCTCAGTCCCCCACCGCCGTCTGGTCGGCGCCGTGTCTCTGCGCCGGCTGCTGCTCCAGTGACCCGGTGGAAACCATGCGGAATATTATGGAAGATCACGTTATTTCCGTCAACACAAAAAATGGACCAGGAAGAAGTCGCTCAGCTTTTTCAGAAATACGATTTCACCGCCCTTCCGGTCGTTGACAGTGAAAATCGTCTGGTCGGCATCATTACCGTCGATGATATTATCGATATTTTACAGCAGGAAACCACTGAAGATATGGAAATGATGGCCGCGAGCACGCCAACCGATAAACCTTACATGAAAACCGGGGTTATCGAAACATGGAAAAAGCGCATCCCCTGGTTACTGCTTTTGATGATTTCAGCCACCTTTTACCGGAAAGATCATCTCCGCCTATGAAACAGCCCTTGCATCCTACGTCGTTTTGACGGCCTTTATTCCGATGTTTATGGACACCGGCGGAAATGCCGGAAGCCAGGCTTCTGTATCCATCATCCGAGGCCTTTCTCTGAACGAAATCGCCTACAGCGATACCTTAAAGATTGTATGGAAAGAGCTTCGCGTCGGACTTTTAATCGGCATCACCCTGGCTCTGGCAAATTTCGTCAAGCTGCTCATTCTGGACCGTGTCACTGTTCCGATTGCTGCCGTTGTCTGTATCACCCTGGTTGTCACTGTCATCTTCGCCAAAATCGTCGGCTGCTTTCTGCCGATTCTGGCCAAACGTCTCGGCTTTGATCCGGCCGTCATGGCCAGCCCGTTTATCACAACCATTGTTGATGCGCTTTCCCCTCATTATTTATTTTCGGATTGCCTGCATCATTCTTCATATTTAATTTTCAAAAATACCCATCCCTGTTTTAAATCTTAAGCTGTGATGGGTATTTTTTTATGCAAAATATGTTGACAGACGATATATGTCGTGATACGATATAGTCATAAACGATATATCGCATCACGACATACTAACCATTCACCAAAGGAGTGATTTTATGTTAAATAAAAATGAGCCCCTCACCGAAAGCTATTTTTATATCCTGCTCTGTCTGTACCAGGGCGCCAGCCATGGTTACAGGAATTATGCAGGAAACCGAACGGCTTTCCGGGGGACGGGTAAAAATCGGCTCCGGTACGATGTGCACGGCGCCACCGGCAATATGATGAAAAAAGGGCTGGATTCGCGAAACAATCAGCGATCATCCGGAAGATAAACGCAAACGTCTGTATGAACTCACAGATTTCGGCCGTGAGATTCTGATCCGGGAAGTTCAGCGGATCCGGCATCTTTCCGACACTGCCGACAGCATTATGAAAGGGGATAATGGATGATGAAAGAAACCTTAAATAGCCACAAATTTTTACGCTGTATGGGAATATAAACGCGAAAGAAAATGACCCTGAACGAAGCCTCAAAAAACGGACTTCAACTGATTAAAGGCGGATGTTTTCATTCCACGTTCCGTCGGGATCACAGCCGGCGCTACATCTATCAACTGGATTACTGCACCAAAATCCCGGACATGGACCGCTATATTGAATGTTTCCGGGACGCCGGCTGGGAATACATCAACTCCACTTTTAATGGCTGGCACTATTTCCGCAGGCCCTATTCACCGGATCTGGATCCGGAAGATGCCAAAATATATACCGACCGGGAATCTATGTTTGAAATGGAAAACCGATGGTTTGCAAGGATTCGTGCGGCCTCTGTAATCTTCCTTCTGATGGGATTGGTTTACGTCGGCATTACGCTGCTTCACGGATTTCCGTAGCCGCAGAACAGATACCTCTGCTGCTCGAATCCATCATCTTTCTTTTTGCTCTCCGCGACCTTTTTTCTGGCATGGCGTTCTGTAAGTCAGACGCGCAGAGGTGAGCGCGCCGGCTTTGTACCGCCGACACAGATTATATTTCCTGTCGTTCTTCTTCTGTTACTTATCGGCTGTGTCATGATTATTTTCCTGTAGGCGGGTGATTTGATGTATACGATTGCAATTATTGACGATGATGTTTATATTGAAATATGCTGGAAGATCTTCTGAACCGAAACGGCTATTCCGTCATCCGGGCTTATTCGGGTACGGAAGCCCTTCTCCTTCTGAAAGGCCGCCAGCCCGATCTGATTCTTCTGGATCTGATGCTTCCCGGCCTTTCCGGCGAAGCGGTTCTTCCCGAAATCCAGGGGATTCCGGTCATTGTTATCAGCGCTAAAATTGATATCGATAATAAGGTCGATGTCCTGATGGCCGGCGCTGCCGATTATCTGACCAAACCCTTCGATACCAAAGAACTTCTGGCCCGGATTGCCGTACAGCTCAAGCCAAACGGCGGATTCCGGGGACAGCGGCTGAATTTTGAAGAACTGCATCTGGATACCGTTTCCCACACGGTCCGGGTATCCGAAATTCCGGTCCACCTGACCAAAACCGAATATGCGATTCTGAAATTACTGATGCAAAATCCCGGACAGGTAATCACCAAATCTCTCCTGCTCGATAAAATCAGCCGGGATACGCCGGACTGTATGGAAAGTTCCCTCAAAGTCCATATCAGTAATCTCCGCAGAAAACTCCGGGCGGTTCATGGAAAAGATTATATCGAAGCTGTCTGGGGCATCAGATTTAAACTCCGGGAAAATTAATCTTTACCCTTTCTTTACTGTTTTCTTTACCGGTGCCTTAACTGCCGCCTGTTAAACTGTCCCTATCAAATCCAAGGAGGCAAACACAATGGAATATGTTTTAACAACCCGCTCGCTTTCCAAACATTACGGACATTTTAAAGCCATTTCCGATCTGTCCATGAACGTTCCCCAAAGGTGCGATTTATGGCTTTGTCGGAAAAAACGGTGCCGGAAAAACAACGCTTATCCGTTTAATCTGCGGACTCCAGCGTCCGACCGATGGTTCATACACACTCTATGGCAGTAAGTACGGAAAGATGATATGTCAAAGCCCGCCGCCGCATGGGAGCCGTCGTCGAAACACCCTCGATTTATCTGAACATGACCGCAGAAGAAAATCTCCGGCACCAATATATGATTTTAGGCCGTCCATCCTTTGACGGTATCCGGGAGCTTCTGGAACTGGTTGGCCTTTCACGGACCGGCCGGAAAAAGGCAAAGGATTTTTTCTCTCGGTATGCGCCAGCGCCTCGGCATCGCCGTTGCCCTTGCCGGAAATCGGACTTTCTCGTACTGGACGAACCGGTCAATGGTCTGGACCCCCAGGGAATCATTGAAATGCGTGAGCTTATACTGAAGCTGAATCAGGAACACCAGATTACATTTCTCATTTCCAGCCATATTCTGGATGAACTTTCCAGATTGGCGACCCACTATGGGTTCATTGACAAAGGACATATGATTAAAGAAATCAGCGCCCGGGATCTGGAAAATGCCTGCCGGAAAGGTGTTCATGTAGATGTTTCCGACACCGGCGTCCTTTCCTGTATTCTGGATGAAGAAGGCCTTGAATACAAAATCCTGACGGAGACATACCGCCGACATCTATGGCCAGCCGGACGTCACGGAGCTTGTCATGAAACTGGCTGCCAGAGACTGCCGTCTTAAGGCAGTTTATGAGAAAAAGATGAAAGCCTCGAAAGCTATTATATCCGTCTGCTTGGAGGTGAAGGTCATGCGTAAAGCTGCTGCGTTCAAATCTCCGCCGCCTGGCAAAAAGCAAGGTTTTTCTGGGGATGCTCTTTCACTTTACTCGCCTACAGTGAACTGATTCTGATTTCTACCTACACCAATATGGTACGCTACAATGAATCCCTGCCTCTGGACTCGGTCTTCTTCGCCAGTTTCTCCATCCTGGGGAGTAATTTTATCCATCGTCCTCAGCCTGTTTACCGGCACAGAATATAACGACGGAACAATCCGCAATAAAATAATTATCGGCCGGACACGAAATCAGATTTACCTGTCCAGTTTTCTTACCTGCGCCGCTGCCCCGCCATTTTTTTTATCTGTTTTACCACACTGTTTTGACAGATATCGTCGGCCTGCCTTTGATGGGACAGCTCAAAATGCCCGGATCCACGCTCCGTCTTCTGCTTCTGGACGGCTTGCTGCTCTGCACTGCCTATGGGGGCCATCTTTAATCTGATCGGTATGCTCAGTTCCAGCAAAGGCCCACACGGCGGTCATCAGTATACTGGCCGCTTTTGCCCTGCTCTTTATTGGAGTATGGATTGCCCAGGCGCTGTTCCAGCCGGAAATGACAGAAGCTCTGGTGACCGGCGATCAGGGAGAAACGGCGATTCAAATGATTGACAACCCCCAGGTATCTGACCGGTGTGGGCGGGATATTTACCAGTTTTCTATGATTTTCTTCCGGGAGGTCAAGTGTATGCAGTTCACACCTGGACTGAGGTCGCCCATCCATGGCTTCTGGCCCTGTATTCTGCCGTCATTACACTGCTTTGCAACTTGCCGGACTGTTTATTTTTTAACCGCAAAGATATCGAAATAATTTGTTAAAGGGCCGCTATGAAGTTACATCTCTTATCACCTTATATCATCTTGTTTGTCTTTTGCTGCTCCTGCCTCTGGAAAATCATTTCCATGGGCAGGCTGCTGAATCCGCAGAGAATTTGCCGAACTGGCTCCGCGAAGACACTAACGTCGGCATCGATATTTCCTGTTCCGATAAAAAATAAAAGCCTTAGCTGCCGATATTGACTGGCAGCTGTGCTGCTTAAAGAACACATCCGTTTTATCCGCGGCGACCGCGAGGTCAAAAAGCGATCACCAACATTTCACACGACCTTCGCACACCTCTGACTGCAATCTGCGGCTATATGGATTTACTGTCTCAGGACCGGAGCTTCTCACATGAAATATCTCCGGATTATCGAAATCGGATTCAGACAATGAAAGATCTGACCGAAGAATTATTCCGATATTCCATCATCCTTTCCGATAATCCCTATAATATCCGAGAAAACGTCTGCCTGAACAGCGCCCTTGAAGAATGTATTGCCGCTTATTACGGCGCTTTTAAAGCCAGCGCATCGAACCGGACATTCAGCTTCCGCTTGCTCCGGTCTGCCGGAAACTGAACCCTCAGGCCCTTTCCCGTATCTTATCCAACATCCTCAGCAACGCCATCAAATACAGCTCCTAGGACTTTACGTCCGTAAATAAGTCAGCCAACCAGCTCCTCATTCGCAGCATTCGTTTTACGCAGGTTGAACCCTTTGGCGTTCGTGTAACATCCCCAGTAGATTGAATAGGCAATAGGTAAACTGGTATTGACCATTGCAAATATATTCAAAGGAGTATTGTTATGAACGCAGTAGGTATTGATGTTTCCAAAGGTAAAAGTACGGTTACCATCCGCAGACCCGGTGATATTGTTCTTATGCCGCCCTGTGACATTCCTCATACCCAATCCGCTATCAATGGGTTAATCAATGAAATCAAGGCTCTTGACGGCGAAACCAAGGTTTGTATGGAACACACTGGCAGGTATTACGAACCTGTTGCCACCTGGCTTACCAATGCCGGTATCTTTGTCAGTGCCGTAAATCCTATCTTAATCAGGGACTTCGGAGACGATTCTCTTCGCACTCCCAAAACGGATAAGGCTGATTCTAAAAAAATCGCTCGTTATACACTTGACCGTTGGACGAAATTGAAGCAATATGGAAACATGGATAAAACACGTAACCAACTTAAAACAATGAATCGTCAATTCGGTTTCTACATGGCTCAGAAAACAGCTATGAAAAACAACCTCATCTCCATTCTTGACCAGACCTATCCGGGTGCCAATGACTTCTTTGACAGCCCTGCACGTAGTGACGGAAGCCAGAAATGGGTCGATTTCGTCCATACTTACTGGCATGTGGAGTGTGTCCGCGGGAAATCCCTCAATGCATTTACCGAACACTATCAGAATTGGTGCAGACGGAAAGGCTATAATTTCAGTGCAGAAAAAGCAGCAAAAGTCTATTGCCTTTCTTCTGATCTGATTGCTGTTTTTCCCAAAGGATGACAATACTAAAATGCTGGTTCGGCAAGCAGTAGCCATGTTAAACGTTTCTTCTGAAACTGTGGAATCTCTCCGTCAGGAAATGAATAAACTTGCTTCCACCTTACCGGAATATCCCGTTGTCATGGCAATGAATGGTGTCGGTACATCACTCGGACCGCAACTTATAGCTGAGATCGGAGATGTCACACGTTTTACTCACCGGGAAGCTTTAACTGCTTTCGCAGGTGTTGATCCTGGAAAAAACGATTCTGGACAACATATCCAGAAAAGCGTTCGTACCTCCAAGAAAGGTTCCCCCAGTTTACGGAAAGCGCTTTTTCAGATCATGGACAGCCTTATCAAGCGTTCTCCAGCAGATGATCCTGTCTATGCATTTATGGATAAAAAGCGAAAGCAGGGAAAACCTTACTACGTTTACATGACTGCCGGAGCAAACAAGTTTCTACGTATTTACTATGGACGAGTAAAAGAATATCTTTCCTCTTTGCCAGAAGCCGAAGAACTGTAACTTCATATCTTTTACCAGTATCAGACCAGTGCCAGGCGGTGGTCTTGTTTTGGTACTTTTTTTCAACCTGTATAAAATTTTCAAAGTTCCTTATTTTCTGCCCTCATAGTTCAGTTTCGGCGGGGTTTCATGTCCCCACCATCCGTCATAGTCTCCGTTATCCGGCCAGTTTTCACTGTGGAAATTAAAAAGTTCCGATAAGGACTGTCGCCGCTCACATACGCCCCTTTGGCATAATCGGGTTCTTATCGTAAATATATACGGTCCATCCATTTATTAAAGAACCGCAGTGGTTAAACACGCCATCGAGAATAATCTTCATGTGCCCCGGCGGTGGATTTCCCTGTGTCAGCCGGGCAAAAAGCGCATTACTGGCTTCCAGGATTCCTGCGGTCCGTCACTCTGAAACAAACCGTCCCGCGCTCTCGTTGGTCGTTTCACCATCCGCCAGACAGTTTCCTCGTCATAAACTATTTTCCCGTAATGCGGATCCACATAATCATAATCCTGTATATCATACTTGTGATTCGACGGTGACACAAAAATCGGATTCAGGTAGATCGCATCCACGCCAAGCTCCTGCAGATAATCCAGCTTATCCATAACCCCCTGGAGGTCTCCGCCATAGAAACGGCAGACATCGCTGGCCTCGGAAGCGAATCCCAGTCGGTCACTTTCCGGGAATACTGGTGAATATAAATATACTCTCTGTCCTCCACATCATTGGAAGGATCCCCGTTATAAAAACGATCCACAAAGATCTGATAAAAAACAGCGCCCTTCGCCCAGTTCGGTGTATGAAATCCCGGAATCAGCCGAAAATCATAATAATCCTGATGCTCATTCATAGCGCCCCGCTTATTGTAATAGACAACGATTTTTCCCGACTGGATCCGAAAATAATAAGCGCAGCCCTCCTCCGGGCAGTTTATTTCAATCTGATAATAATCAAACAGGCCCTGCGACTCCACGCGCTTCATAGGCGTCATGCTCTCTCCGATACAAAGCCCTACCGTTTCGACATTATTTTTTTGCTGTACGAAAACGCAATGTGGCTTTTCCCCCGGACATTTTCACATATTCCTCCGTACCATCGGCAAATAAAAGCTTCTCTGTCAACCATCGGCTTCACATAATTGAGATAAAGAAACCTTTTTTCCGCCCGGGTGCTTCTATTTTGTTCAATAAAAAAGTCCATGGTCTATTTCCCCAATCATTTTTATTTCTATTCTATCAATATGTTAATATTATATTTTAAATTCTGTAAACTCAACTATAAAAACGCCCCCGATACGGAAAAAGGGCATGAAAAAGGACAGCCATCCGTTCTGCTGCCCTTTCTTCGGAGAAGGTATTTTTTGTTTCTTATGGGGTGTAACAAAAAACTATATAATGTATTGGGGGGTTTACGTGTTTTATTATAACTGCACTTCAAAAATAAATGTTCTAAACATGATTTTATTTACATTTATCTTTTTATGCAAAATGTAAACGTTTTCGTAATTTATCGTCATTTTTATTAATTAACAAAAGAATGAGGACGAACTGTTTTGTATAATTCGCCCTCAATTCTTGTTAAATCCATATTAAATCATTGATTTTCAGCGGTAAATTGCGATTTTTCCACTTTTTTTAACAATTTTCGGAATTATCCGCCGTCATATTTTCGACAATTTGCTCAGTTTCGTCAAAAAGTGCCTCAAATTCTTCCCGTCCAATCTTCTCTTTGACCAGTAAAAGCTGGGCACAGCGCTCCAGAACGTCCCGATTTTCACGGATTATTTTCCGTGCCTGCTCATGACATTCATCCACGATGCGTTTTACTTCCTGATCGATCACTGTGGCAATGCTTTCACCATAGGACTTTGTATGGGCCAAATCCCTTCCGATGAATACTTCATCGTCATCGCCGCCATAGTTAATCAGGCCGACCGCATCCGACATACCGTACTGGGTGACCATCGCCCGGGCTGTCCGGGTTGCGGATTTAATATCCTGGAAGCCCGGTGGTAATATCATTAAAGATTAATTCTTCAGCGACACGGCCGCCAAGGGATACCATAATATCCTGAAGCATCCGGCCTTTGGTATAGAACATTTCGTCCTTTTCAGGCAGCGGCATGGTATAACCTGCAGCGCCGACGCCAGTCGGTATAATGGACACCGAATATACCGGTCCCACATCCGGAAGCAAATGGAATAAAATGGCATGACCGGACTCATGATAGGCGGTAATCCGCTTCTCTTTCTCAGAGATAACCTTGCTTTTTCTGTTCTGCGCCGATACCGACTTTAACAAAGGCCTTCTGAATATCTTCCTGAACAATATATGCCCGGCGGGCTTTTGCGGCAAGGATCGCCGCCTCATTCATAAGATTTTCCAGATCCGCTCCGGTAAATCCGGCCGTTGTCTGGGCGATCTGATCCAGATCAACATCGTCTCCGAGCGGTTTTCCCTTTGTATGCACATCCAGAATTTCCCGGCGTCCTTGACATCCGGGCGTCCGATGCCGACCTTCCGGTCGAACCGTCCCGGTCTTAAAATCGCCGGATCAAGAATATCTACACGGTTTGTCGCTGCCATAACAATGATTCCCTGATTCACGCCGAAACCATCCATCTCAACCAGAAGCTGGTTCAATGTCTGCTCTCTTTCGTCATGGCCGCCGCCCATGCCGGTACCTCTCCGGCGGGCAACCGCATCAATCTCATCAATAAATACGATACACGGTGCATGCTTCTTCGCTTCTTCGAATAAATCCGGACACGGGAAGCGCCGACACCGACAAACATCTCGACAAAATCCGAACCGGAAATGCTGAAAAACGGAACGCCGGCTTCGCCTGCAACCGCTTTTTGCCAGAAGGGTTTACCGGTTCCCGGCGGTCCCACCAGAATCACGCCCTTCGGTATACGGGCGCCCAGTTCGGTATAGCGTCTCGGATTTTTAAGGAAATCCACAACCTCCAGTTCTTCCTTCTCTTCTTCCAGTCCGGCAACCTTCTTAAGGTCGTTTCCTTCGCCGATTCATCCGACATTTTCGCACGGCTCTTTCCGAAATTCATCATTTTGGAATTCGAACCGCCCTGCTGACTGGAAATAAAGGAAAAAAAGAAAAGTACCAGCGCAATGATTCCGAAACCAAGCAGAAGACCATTTTTTCCAGCCAGGAATCTCTCTGTGCATCGGTGACAAACCAGCGGTCTACCGATGTCTGTTTCAAAAGTGACTGGACTTCATTGACATCCGTCACATAACATTCCGACTGGGAATCGTCATTCCACAGCACCTCAACCTTACCGGTCGGCACCTCAACGTTCGGAACAATAATCACTTCTTCGATCGCATCTGCCCGTTCCTGTATATCCTGAAGGAATTGCGGGTAAGTGTAATCTCCGGCCCGGTTCAAAAAGCATCGTATCATACAGCAGAACCGCCAAGTATAACGGCCAGAACCAGAGGCCAGATGCCAAATCCTCTTCTTTTTATTCAATTGGCAACCTCCTATTCATCTAACACGACAGCTCCGACAAATGGCAGATTACGGTACTTCTGTGCATAATCCAGACCATAGCCTACGACAAATTCGTCCGGAATCTCAAAACCGGTATAATCCACATGGACATCTGCCACGCGGCGGTCCGGTTTATCAAGCAGTGTACAGATACGGATACTCTTTGGCTGTCTCTTATATAAAAATCTCCACAAGATAGTGCAGTGTGTTTCCAGAGTCAATAATATCTTCTACAATCAGAACATTTTTGCCTTCCAAAGGCTCGTCCAGGTCTTTTACAATTCTTACGGCACCTGAAGATGTCGTTCCGCTGCCATAGCTGGATACGGACATGAAATCCATGGATACCGGCACAGAAATACGTTTTGCCAGTTCACATAAAGAATACGCCGCCCTTCAGCACACAGATCAGGTGGACACTTTCTCCGGCATACTGCGCGCTGATCTGCTCACCCAGTTCTCGAATCCGGGTATCTACTTCTTCCTCTGTCAACAATATTTTGATATTGTCCTCCATCGCTTTTTTCTCCTTTTTATCCTTACAACCAATACCCGCTTTGTGGCATCGGTCACTTTATAGTTAATCAAACCATTTCGTATACCTTTTATGGGAATTTCTTCATTTTCATAATGAGGGACAGTTCAATCTCCATTCCCGGTCCCGGAATGACAAATTTTCCCGGCGCCCGGACGTTACAAAGGCTTCCTTCTCACCGTTTCCGCAGAGGCATTTTCTTTTTTTTATGATAATCCCGTCGTAGGTCCGGACGGCCTGAAGCTGTCCCGGCAGGTGACACCGCCTGCCTACATATTTATCCATCAGCGCCCGTATCCATTTCGATATGCTCCCGGTCCACATCCTTTAACTGGCCGGCGGCCACACTGACGGCCCGGCGGATCACTTCTCTCTGGATCACAATATCGAACGTCAAAAAGGTTTCATGATGAATCGTTACTGACGCCTGCCGCCCAACTTCCGCACACAGGTCAAAGGCCGCCTCGCCCTGACGATCCAGATAATCGGCAATATCCTTTAATAACCCGGCCGTTTCCTGTATATATGTTGCCCGGCCGCCGCATTTTATATACTCCCGGGCATAGGGCAGGATCGCATGACGTATCCGGTTTCTCGCATACAGATCCGTCAGATTGGTCTCATCCGTCCGCCACCCGATGCCCCGTTCCTGAAGATAGGCTTCAATTTCCTGACGTCCGGCGCACAGCAGCGGCCGGATGATTACATCCCGGACCGGCGGAATCCCCGAAAGCCCCCGCAGGCCTGTCCCCGGAACAGATTGAACAGCACCGTTTCGCAGACATCCTCCCGCTGATGGGCCACCGCGATCCTCTGGGCCGAAATTTCCCTGCGGACCTTTTCAAAGCACTGATACCGGTAATAACGTCCGGCCTCCTCCTCTGACATACCCTCTTTCTTTTGCGAAGCGTTTCAGATCCACGTGAAAGCTGTAACACGGGATTTTTTCTGTTCCCTGCATACCTGTTCCACATAGGACTGATCCCCCGTCTGCGGCTTTGCCCCCGCAGGCCGTGATTGACATGAACCACCGCCAGGGATAAATGAAAATATTCGGCCAGCTCCGAAAGGACAAAAAGTAATCCCATCGAATCTGCGCCGCCGGAAACACCGACAACGATTTTCTGTCCTTCTTCAACCATATGATTCTGCTGCATATATTCACTGACTTTTTCAACCAGATAATTCATTCACAACGCTCCTTTTCTATGTCAACACATTAGAGTTATCATAACACAGATGCCGTTTTCTTACAAACCGTACACACAAGGACCGTCATGTCGTCCTGCTGCACTTCGCCCGGCCTGTCCAAAGCTTCATTTAAAATTTCCGATGCCATACCATTCGGGTTGCTGATATCCATTTCCGATAATAATGTACAGATCGCTTCATTTCCATGACTGAACCGGTTCACAACCCCATCACTCACCATCACAATAATATCCCCGTCAAAAAGATTTCGGCAAAACCTTCGCAGTCCATTTCGGAAAAACGCCCATCGGCAGCGAACCGGAAGTCACGCACTCCACCTGACTGCCCTGCTTTATAAACGTCGAAGACGCGCCTATTTTTATAAAATTCACAGATACCGCTGTATAAATCGATCACACTCAGATCCATTGTGGAAAATAACTGCCTGTCCCCCCCTGGGCATCATCAGAGAATTAATCATCCGCAGGGCCGAACGTCTCTGAAATCCCGTATCCACCATCTGTTCCAGAAGATTGATCATCAGCTCGCTGTCCTTTTTGCCCGCTCCCGCTGCCCATACCATCGGAGAGAGACATGAGTACCTGTCCCGAATCCAGATAAATAAATGCGTAACTGTCGCCGCTGACCGCTTCGCCTTCCCTCGGGCGTCTCGCCGCCCCCTGAATGAGCCGGTATTTTGTATCCTCCACCAGTTCAAAGACCGTGTATTTTTCTCCCCACAAGCTCCGGCGTATCCTTTTCAGGCACAAAACGCTGTCCGGCCGCTTCGCTGACGGCTTCAGCCAGTTCTTTTTACCGTCATGCAGCGCCCCCGCCGCATCCAGGCCATCAGATAAATCTTCTGCCGGCGGCCGTGGCTTCCCTCATCGAGTCCACTGAAATCTTCTTTTATTTTTTATTCGCTTTTATTTAATTGATGAATCAGGACGTCCGACAATTTTCTGGAACTCTCTTCCGCTCCGATAATTCCAGTGACAGGTCGTCCATAATCTCTGCGATTTCACCCATCTGTCCGGCAAAAACCAGACGGTTTCATTCAGCCGGTTCTGCCAGCTCTGTATTTAAACTGGCTGTCTGCATGACCCGGTTTTGTTTCCTTTAAGAACCCATCCAGATGAATACACCGCCGGAAACCGGCCGGCACCTGCCTTTTTTCCACCTGGCCCCTTTCTGAAAACAGGTTCAGCAGACCGTGGTGGCCGAATGACAGGTATCATAATATTCTTTTTCCCATTGCTCCCGCCGGCACGCAGGCCGCGCACATGGTCTCTGTCAGCTCTGAAAACGCCCGGGCCATTTCCCCTTCGCGCTCAGACTGTTTTCTCCGGTATCTCATTCGTCAGTATATGCGACGGCTTCGGAAAGATGACGCCATATCGCTGAGACGGCATTTGATAAAATTTTCTTCCGCTTCATGGGGACGTCTCTGCCGGCTCCCGGACCCGTCCTTTTAAAAACGCCCGCATCATACTGTAAAACAGGGCAAACCCCAGAGCGCCACCAAACCGCTTCAATCCCGCCCATTTTCAAATGAAGGAGGGCCGCTTCGGCCGAAATGCCGTCTCTGGCCAGTCCGTAGCCCACATCTGCGGACAAAATTAAAAGAACTTAACATCGGTAGCATCTCATGCTGGCTGACCCAAGCCTTTTCCATTCAGTATATAAGTTATGAACATCACACCGATAAGTATTCCAAGATATTTTTAGAAGCATGAAAGTCTGAGGGGAATCCCGCCGCCATTTCCAAGCAAAGTCATAACCACCGGCAGCAGAAATTCCAGTGTTCCATTACATATAAGCCGCTCCGAAATACCCGATGCCGTCGTTCATCAACTCCTGTTACAGGATGTTATACATAAAAAACGCTGAGCAATATAACCATCCACTGACGGATATTGATTCGCAACATTAACTCATATGTTCCGGGGACATGCTTGTTGCTCACAATCCTTCGACGGTGATCCCTGCCCGGGCCTATTCGCTCTTCTTAAAAATAATATCTTCCGGAATCTGCCAGCCCCAGTTTCTCCCCGAGGCCGGTTCAACATAATACTCATCCGAATTCATATAGTTCGACTTCTCTTCCAGCGCCGCCTTCATCTCTTTCTGCTCATCGATCTGAACACAAGCTCATCCACAACCGCTCTGTCCGCAGCCAGATCCTCTTTTTAATTTGGAACTGTTATACATAAGGAGACCACACGCAGAAAGCAAAAGTACAGGCAATTGCCATTCCGCCGCGATTATTCCGCCGCTTTCCTGTCTTACGTGCTTTTTGCCTATATCTCCACCTGAAATTCCCATATTCATTCATTATTTCTTCTTTATTGTTTTATTTTACCTGTTTCTTCAAAATAATTCAATACCTATCACCGGAATTCTTGTCGTGGAACTTGAAGAATCTGCCGGATTTTTCGAAACAGGCAGAAAGGGACTCAGCGCCCGGCTGAGCGGTGAAATATATACAGGACTTATTGTTTTCAGATAAACAGGCTTCCGTCAAGATCCCCGTCGTGAAGCTTTTCGATCTCACCCCGTTATACGTGAACGAAGATAAAATAAGACCGCGGTCATGGCCCGCCCAGTGGGCAGGTATCTTCCGCATTTATCCAGAAAAGTGAATGACGGATAAGGTTTCGGAGGATTCACAGGCCATCGTATGCCATGCCGATTCCCAGAAAGCACTTAAGAAAAAATAGAACGACTTTGCCTCTCTGCGCTCATAGGCTAACCTTGACCGTCCGGGAAACCTTTTTCAGGATTTTTTCGGAGGCTTCTTGCCTGATTGGAATACACCGGGCATCCCGCATGCCCATCCATTGACCTCACACCCTTTCAGGGTCAGATGATTCCTGAAAGATCCCCGCAGAAGCAACCTTGATCCGTCCTCATCCGCCTTAACGATTTCGTTGGTATCAAGGAAATCACATCCACAATCCCCGATCATCTGAACACTGCCCGGTTAAACAGGGTTAATTTATGATTCTTCCCTCCAAGCCTTTCATCCATAAAAAACCTCCTACACCCAGATTACTTTAAAGTTAATCTAAATATATGGACTTCTAAAATATTCTATAAATACCTGAACAGTTCTTTGGCCTCTTCTTTGCACCGTATCCGCAACGTTTAATACTTTCCCTTTAACGTTCCTGGGTTCCGTAAAGCCGATCTCGTGATATTCCGGCTTTAACGCCGGCGCCTGCCTTGGCCAATCTTTCCGTTAATGGATACCGGTGTCGCAGGCCACTGTTCTCCGTTTGATCAGACGGATACTTTTAAAAAATTTATCCAGACGCATCGGTTATTTATTCATCTTTCTTGGATAACTCTGCTCTGTTCTGGGCTATGGTGATTTAACTCCTATTTTGCCTATTCCATGCCCTCCTTAAAATTTCAAAACAGTGAATGGCCCCAAATGTTTAATTTCATTCCATAATCTCGTCCATCCGTTCGATGGTCATGTTTCCGGATCTCAGCCCCTTCTTTATGGCTGTTTCCTCAATATTCAAATCTATTTATAAACTTTTTTCCGTTGTGTTTGTCAGCATTTTCCGCATTTATGTTGAAAAAACTGATTGACCGCCGAAAACATCAAATTCTGGAATTCTCAAAGATTTGGTAGGTTCGGCCGCTTCAAGCACTTCCTGAAGCTCTTCTTCGACCTTTCTCCGCCGTCTGCCGGTAATCCGAAAAATCCGAAAACCGACGCGGGCCGCTTTTTTCCTGAACCTTCGCCGCGCGGATATTCGCCGGAAGGGATTTTTGCGACTCTCCGCATCCCTTCCTCAGCGTATCTTCATGCTTTTTTCCTTCTTCTTAATATCTTCCCAGTTTTTCCAGCGCAGCTCCGGCGTTTCGCCCCCCCGTCAACGCCAAAAACATGGGGATGGCGCCGGATCATTTTTCGGAAATTCCTTTCAGGACGTCCCATCGTAAAAACGCCCCTCTTCCTCCGCGATCTGCACATGCATCACGACCTGAAGAAGCACATCGCCGAGTTCCTCCACAGAGATTGGCAGCATCACCGCTGGCTTGCAAATATCAATACTCCCTCCGCCGCTTCATAGGCTTCCCTCGATCATACAGTCCCGAAGGCTCTGATGCGTCTGCACCCGGTCCCAGGGTATCTGTCCGCCGCTCCGCAGACGGGCGATAATATTTTTAAAATCGTCAAATGTATATTCTTTTCTCCATCCTGTTGCTCCTATTCCTTCGATTCCGTGACATTTTTCCGATGCAAATGCTCCTGTACCTGCTGCCGTGTGGCCTTTTCCATCTCATCTCTGGCAAATTTCCAGTCAGATACCTTTCTGACCGGATTCAAATCCCTCAGACTCCGGAGAGGGATCATCACATCCATCGCCGCGGCAACATCCTCTACCCTCGGAAGTTCATCGAATTTAACCAGGATTTCTTCCGCATCCGGAAAAATTTCAAAACGGCAGTGCTGGTCGTTTCCCCCACATAGGACAGCATCAGGCAGAAGTACCGGATTTCCATCTTCATCTTCCCCGACAGCGCCGTACTGCCCACCATATAATGTTCACCGTTTAAACGGACGCTGCTGCCGGCAGGCTCTTCAAAACAATCTTTATCCGGTGGACTATTCCCCTTCAGGTTTCAAGCCACAATCCCGTCCTTCCGGATCGTAAAGCGAAAGCCCTTCATCCCCCATCGAGTAATTATTATGGATCATCTGGAGCATCAGCGGAACAACACTGGCCGTGTTTTCCTCCATTTTAGGTGCCTTCCCGACAACCCGTTCCATCACCTTTGGAATTCCTCGAGACCATCCTGGCCCCAGCGGGACGGTGTCGACTCATCACCAGTGTTTTTCCTTTAAACCGCCCTTTATGCTGATAAATCTTCTCGGAACAGCCGGCGCCGCTCCGGAAAAAGATAACTGTTCCAGCGTATGGTTTAATCTCTGCAGCGCCTCCCCATTTTCAGGCAGCGGACCATTCTGAAAAGGCGCATCATCTCACCGAAATATTTCGACAATATTCCCTGTCAGAATAATGACAATATTCTGACCGAGCATACCGTTAAACTGGGCGCCCGTCCGCCGGCAATATCCAGAACTGATAGCCGTAGCCATACCGGTTCATAGCTCCGGCGTATCGATCTGCTTCCGACAGGCCTCGCATCGATCAATATTCGAGAACAAAACCGACCGCGCACCAGTTTCCCGGTTCGGGCAGAGTATGCCGGAAGCACTTTTACCATATCTTCGATCCAGGAAACCGGCCCCCAGCCGCCCTTATTAATTCCCTCGGATTTTCCTCCCAGTAAAAAGAGGTCATTAAATCCCCCATCGGATGAAAGAGCTTTTCATTCAGATAATCCCATCTTCATCCCGGTGTGGTTTTCTGGATAATGGCCGAAATCATAAAAGGTATTGGTGCTGTTATAAGCGAAATCCTCCCCGGCGCAAAAATTTCCGGCGAACGGATAAATCCCTCCCACCCATTTGTCTTCGGTCACGCTGGACAGCTCATTAAACGCCGCCCCGGTGCTCATCGTCAGCAGATCCCGCACGCAGATTCCCCGGCGCCGCATCATTTCCTGCCATTTACTTTCCTCCGGAAAAATATCATAAATCGAATCTTCCAGAGAGAAATACCCTTCATCTATCGCGATGCCCGCCACCAAAGGCCGTAATACTTTACACATCGAATGGAAATGTGCCATATCCACTCTTTATAGGCTTAAAGGCCCCCGATGCGATAATTTTTCCGTGCCAGGGCCACCATAATCCCATGGGATGCCAGCGTCTTTTCCGACATGGCTTCCATAAAATGCCGTCAGCCATTCGGAAGGCACGCCCTGAGCTTCCGGCGTCGTCCGCTCAAGGGGCTAGGGCCCTGGCGGAACTCCGGGCATTTCCGGTTTCTGGGGCACAAAATATCTGACTGCATTCGCTCACGCTTTCCCTGCAGTAAAATTGCTGATTAATTCGATGGATTTAATGGATGACAACATAATTTTCCCCCATTCCTTTCCTTTTTAACTATTGTATCCTGCCCTGGCTGTCTCTGTCAAATAATTCCCTGTGTTTTGGCAGCCACCGACCCCGGCTGTCAGTTTGCCCTTGCCGGGTTTTTTAAAGCAGTATTTATGTATGGAAAGGTAATTATTATGAGTCATAAACACTTTATCTGGAATGTTTCTCCGGCATCAGCGGAGACATGGCGGTTGCCGCCCTCATCGACCTCGGCGTCGATCAGACCTTCCTTCAGAATGCCTAAACAGCCTGAATGTCAGCAGCTGCCAAAGTGAAAATATCAAAAGTCAGCAAATCAAGCATCAGCGCCTGTGATTTTGACGTCATTTTGAGCAGTGCACACGAAACTACGACCGTGATATGGCATATCTTCATGGCACCCCCACAGCCATGAGCATCCCTCATGACCATGAACACGATCATGAACATCATGTACGACCATGAACACGATCATGAACATCATCACGATCAGCAACACGATCATTAACATCATCACGACGCTGGAACACGATCACAAACACCA
>VOFI01003087.1_pt1 | contig 36002 bp, 54 predicted proteins | sample 5384131 | NCBI WGS metagenome assembly VOFI01 (sample SAMN12384728, study PRJNA508395) | human gut metagenome | isolation source: healthy gut H | host: Homo sapiens
TCTTACGATGAAATGGAGCTGGATAAGATCGAGACAGGAAAACAGCCTTGTTTTTGATTATGTCCGATACGGATACCACATTCAACTTTGTGATTGCGATATTTGCAGTCACAGCTTTTCAATCTGCTTTTGCGATAAGGCAGATGATGAATATGGTGGAAGACTTCCGGTGCATGTGCGTGTCATCAAGGATATGGAAAATGACAATCCCAGCGCTAAAGCCAGGGCATCAAACACGCTGATGGCTGGTGCCGGAATCATGCTGCTGGGAAACTAACAATTCTGATTCCATGGAAGCTGGCAACATTGTTCTCTTATGAGGAGTGGTAGATGAACACCATCATTGAGAGAATTTTTAAATGAGGATAAGACCACGATATTTGAGAATTACTGTGATTTCTTAAATTACTTTGATTCTTCCATCAGTGTGCAGCTGTCCTTTATCAATCAGCAGGTGGATGTGGCAGAATTTGAGAAAAGCATCGATATTCCGGATCAGAACGATGACTTCAATGCCATTCGTGATGAGTACCGTACTATGTTGAAAAATCAGCTTTCAAAAAGGAAATAATGGTCTGGCAAAGACAAAATATATCACTTTTGAATCGAAGCAGAAAGCCTGAAGGTGGCAAGACCAAGGCTTGAAAGAATCGAAACAGATATCTTAATAATTTTAAGGTCCTGAGCACAAATAGCCTTTTGAATGGACTGGAAAGGCTGGAGATTCTGTATCATGTGTTCAACCAGGATCGGATCGAACCATTTAAGTTCCAGTATAAGATGCCGGAAACCGGATTAAAGACCAAAGATTTTATTGCACCGACTTCCTTTTAACTTTTCCAAGAATCAGACATTTTTGATGGGAAGAACGATGTACGATTGATTATATTAAGAAGATTGGCGGTAAGGTCACCAACTTCTTTAAAAAGAAAACCGGAAGGTGTATATCAGTGTAGCAGTTCTGATCGGATTGATGTTTCTGATCATAACGAATGTCACGTCATGCTCTGCAGTGTTTTTACAAAATGTGATCACTTACCGGAACCAGTTATCTGTCATCGGATCAGGCAATCCGGGAAGCGGAACTGTATTATACACAGCTGGAAGCTAATCTGCAGGAGCGGATCAACAACATGGAATCTGAAGAACCGGGACATGAGGAATACCGATATAACATCGGACCTATTGAGCATGATCCGTTTATCCTGATCAGTTATCTGTCAGCAAAGTATGAAGAATTTACCTTTGAACAGGTAAAGCCAGAACTGGATGCTCTTTTTGCATTGCAGTATCGGTTAGAAACAGAAGCAGTCAATGAGACTGTGACAGAGACAGCAACTGTAAGAGTGGGAGAATCTTTGGGACAGGTTGTGACCAGTGGGTATTGTAACTGCCCAATTTGTTGTGGTATTTGGAGCGGAGGACCGACTGCCAGTGGAGCATATCCAACTGCCAAAAAGACGGTTCGTGTTATGACAGTCTCTATCAGTCAGCACTTTGCAGGGCAAAGGCAGACTGGCTGGTGGGAATCAATGCGAGCCGTCTTTTTTTCCGTTCTGTATAACCAGAATCTGAAAGTTGGAAGAGTACAGACACCAACACTTGCTATGATCGTGGATCGAAATCAGAAGATCAAGGAATTTACCAAAGAAAAGTATTATATGGCTCATATCAAGTTTGACGATATGGATGCGGTCACAGAGCATTTTCAGAAAAAAAAAGAAGATGCAGATAAAGTGGCTGCGGACTGTATGGAGCGTATGTGAACAGACAGCCAGTATCTGACAGATGAGATGGGAGAAAGTACAGAAACTCTGATTCAGATGTTATTTGGGAAAATGCCTTATGCTGAAGGTCTGGAATATCAACCGGACGTGAGTAAGGTATTAAATTCAAAGAAAGTATCCGATCACCATGCGATTATCCCAACCATGGAAGTAGCCAAAGCAGATATTGGTGAACTGAAAGAACGAAGCCGCAAGATTTTGTATCTGATCAGTGCCAGGGTGCTGACAGCAACTGCAGATCCTTATATTTATGAAAGCCATAAATGCCAGATTACCTGTAATTATCATACGTTTTATCTCAAAGCAAAGAAAACAAAACAGGAAGGGTTCAAGGCAATTGAGAATAAACTGAAACAGTTCTTTGGAGTAATCAGTGAGAAAAGAAGAACCGGAGTTGGATATCTGGGATGGCAAGCATTACGGTCCCTTGTGATTCTTTTGTATCGGAGCATTTTACACAGCCACCGAAACAGTACACAGAAGATACCCTGCTTTCTGCGATGGAACGTGCAGGGAATGAAGAACTGACCGAAGATACAGAAAAGAAAGGACTTGGTACACCGGCAACAAGGGCAGCAATCATTGAAAAACTGATTCAGTCTGGCTTTGTGAAAAGGAAAAAGAAAAAATCTGGTGCCGACAGATGATGGAAATGTATTGATTACGGTTCTACCGGACGAGATTAAATCTCCGAAGATGACAGCAGAGTGGGAAATGGCATTGAACCACATTGCCCAGAATACAGAGACAGCAGATGAATTCCTAAATGGGATTACAGAGCTGATGCAGGAACTGGTTGCCAGGTATCAGGGGAAGTTTCAGGGAAAGGCAAAAGGAGAAGTCATTGGCAAATGTCCCCGCTGTGGAGCAGATGTCAGGGAAGGAAAAGTAAATTTTTACTGTTCTGACCGGAACTGTGCTTTTACCTTATGGAAGAATGATAAATTTCTTGCAAGCCAGGAAAAAAAGATGGATAAGGTGGCAGCAAAGAAGTTCCTGTCTAAAGGAAAAATCCATTATAAGGATCTGGTATCAAGAAAAACAGGGAGACAGTATGAAGCAACTGTGGAGATGGTCGATCCCGGAGAGGGAAATGTACAGTTCAATCTGATTTTTCCACAACGATAAGTAGTGTATTGCAGGCAGTCTAAGGACTGTCTGTTTTAATACAAAATATATGAAAGAGAGGACCTTAGCATGAATAAAAAAAAAGGTAATTTTAGAAAAGTAGTATCTGGCTTGCTGGCAGGCATGACAATGCTTAGTACAGTGCTGTCTCCGATGACGGCATATGCAGCGGCGATCCAGCCAGAGGAAAAACCTCCACTTTATGAGGAAGTGAAAGACCTTCTGGATGAAGATGAGGTGGTGACTGCCAAAGATTATGAAATCGAAACAGGCAGTGTATTTAATGTGAAATCAGATTATACCGGACTGGAAATCAAGGATGATAACAAGGTTAAAGTCACATTTGAGGAAGCAAAGAATGATAAGAATGAGGATTTTACGACAGATCATGCGGACACTTACAAAGCGGTCTATTATGTGGAACCGGTAAATCAGGAGCATCCGAAGTACCAGATCAGCCGAAAGCTGATTGTGCGTGAGAAAGAAACAGAAGTGCAGACAGAAACTGCAGGGAGTGAAGCAGTAACCGAATCTGAAACAGCTGGCAGTGAACAGCAGACAGAAGAAGCGGAGAATTCAGAAGCAGAATCGGAGAGTACCGATATTGACGCTGATGAATTTGATGATTTAGTAGAGCAGGCACAGAATCAGGATACCTATGATGAAGAATCCGGGTTAGAGCTTCACGATGTTTTGGAACAGGCAGGAGACGAAGGTGTGGATCTTGATTCTATGGAAGAGGGAGAGATTGCAACATTTGAAGCAGTTTCGGCTTATTCAGCAAGAAGTACACAGCAGGTAACAATTGAAAAAGGACCACTGTATAGATATGCAGATTATAATCTTGGAACCTATCTGACAGAGCCGTACTATATCAGCTACGGAAACGTCAGAGCAATTGCGTATTGTGTACAGCCAGCTAAGCCAGGACCTGGATCTGGAAATTATACAATTACAAAGATTGGAGACAATCAGGCGTTAGCAAAAGTGTGTTATTACGGCACAGATGCCGCAGGGAGCGAAAGCTTTTTTGCGAATAAACACACGGATTTTTCAGAAGGAAAAAGATTCATCATCATTCACATGGCTGCATCATATGCCAACGGAAGTAGTGATGCATTTTACGGAACCAATGCTACAGTAGAGTCTTTGGCAAAAGAACTCTATAATTATTGTGTGAATAAGCCGGAAATACCAGATGTAGCGATGTCATTTTCAAAGCCGGATGTAAAAAGCTTATGTAGATAGAAATGTTCAGAGAACGGAGAACATTCAGTTCAACGCATCTTCCCAGCAGAAAATCACAATGGACTTACCAAAAGGAGTAAAGCTCCATAATGTATCTACTGGAAATGTAAGTGCGGCAGGTGCAAGCGTAACAATTGGAGGAGGAACCACGTTTTATCTCTCAGCTCCTCTGACACAGACAAGAGATGTAAGTGATACTTTTTCTGCAAAAATGAAGGGAAGTATTACAAAAGATTATTCAGCATATAAATTGACTACGAATGCAAGTGTTCAGGATCTGGCATTTGTATTTGGAGAAGGTGTTGCTGATGAAAAATATGTAAGCTTAAAGGTGTCATGGATTGAACAGGCTACGATCGAAATCGTAAAGAAAGACGATACAGCGAATGTCAATCTTGCAGGTGCAGTATTTGGCGTTTACAGCGATGAGGCTTGTACAAAGCTGATCACTCAGATGCCTGCAACAGATAAGAATGGAAAATCCTCTGTTACGATTATCAAGACACAGGATACTGTTTATCTGAAAGAAATCACAGCACCACAGGGATATGTAGTAAATGCAACGGCAACAAATGTGAAACTGGTAGCAAGTAAGACCTCGGCTGTGACCGTGGAAAACAAGGAGCAGCTGGCAGAGCTTACTCATTTACAAAGAAGGTCAGGTTCTTATCGGTGCAGAAGTCAGTGAGAGTGGAACCGTATTCCATTATGAGAACCGCAGACAAAAAAATGCTGTTTACAACGTGTATGCCGGAGCAGATATTGTGACTGCGTATGGTACAAAAGTGTACAGCAAAGGTGATCTGGTGAAAGAAAATCTGACAACAGGTGAGAATGGCTCTGTTACCCTGAAGAATCTCCATCTAGGAACTTATGTGGTAAAAAAAAGAAGCAAAAGCACCGGACAACTTCTATAATGGCGGCGAAGAAAAGACAGTGACGCTGACTTATGCCGGACAGAATAAAGAAGTTGTATTTGCGGATGTCACTCTTCAACAATGAGCGTCAGAAAGCAGAAGTCACTGTAGTAAAACAGGATAAAGATACAAAAAGAAACCGCTGGAAGGTGGTATTTTCGCCCTGTATGCGGCAGACGATATCAAAAAATGCAGACGGAACCGTTGTTGTAAAGAAAGGCACCCTGATTGAGAAAGCCACTACCGGTGCAGGATGGAAAGGCAAAATTCACAGCAGATCTTCCGATTGGATCATTCCTATTCCGTAAAAAAGAAGACCAGGCACCAGAAGGCTATGTAAGAAATACAGAAGACGTGTATACGTTCAAGTTCTCTTACACCAATGATAAAGAAGCAACCGTATCTTTGCCCATACCTTCAGCAATGACCGTGTGACAGCAAAAATCAATTTATTCAAAGTTGATAAAGAAACAGGAAAAGCCGTTCCGCAGGGCGATGCAACACTGAAAGGTGCAGGCCCGTGAAGATATCGTGCATCCGGATGGAGCAACCGGTGTGATTTATAAAGCAGGGGAACAGGTGGCTTCTCTTACAACGGATGAAAAAGGACAGGCTTCTGTAGATGGCTTATATCTTGGCAAATATTACGTCAAGGAGATCACACCACCGACCGGATACCTGGCAGATACAGAAGAACATGATCTTGAATGTGCAGTTATGAAGGTGATATGACTGCAGAAGTAAAAAGAGAATGCATTTCCAGTGAACAGGTGATCAAGCAGCCGTTCCAGATTATCAAAGCAGCCAACAATGGAAAGACCGATGCAGATCTGTTATCCGGAGCCGGATTTACAGTTTATCTGAAATCTTCCCTTACAAAGAAAGCAGATGGAAGCTATGATTTTGATTCTGCTAAACCAGTAGTGAGTGGAGAAAACGGAGCTACTGAGATTTTTCACAGATGAAAAAGGTTATGCCTGCAGTATTCCATTACCATTTGGAAGCTATATTGTCCGTGAAACAACAACACCACACAATTACAAGCCAGTCGATGATTTTGAAGTGAATATCACAGAGAACCATCCGAATGAGCCACAGATCTGGCGTGTGCTTCTGGACAAAGAGTTCAAGGCAAAATTGAAAATTGTGAAAAAAGACGATGAAACAAAAGAAATCAGTCCTGATTGCAGGAACAGAATTTAAGGTATATGACCTGGATAACAAAAAATATGTGGAGCAGGTAACTACTTATCCTGTGACAACCACACAAGTCCTATTTTACAGACAGTCAGGGTTATCTGATCATGCCAAAGAACCTGAAAATCGGACATTACCGGATTGAGGAAGTCAACGCACCGGAAGGGTACACAATCAACAAGAATTATATGGAGATTGCTGTTGATGCAAACACTGCTTATCAGATGGATTCAGAAAGCGGCGATGCCATTATCACAGTTGATTACGAGAATCATCCGGTAAAAGGAAAGCTGACGATCTATAAAAAGGTGAGATGCTGAGTGGATTCAAAAGGATTTTGTTTATGAAGAAAAATATCTGAAAGGTGCAGAGTTTAACGTCTATGCAGCGGAAAATATCTACACACCGGATTATCAGAAAGATGAAAATGGAAACAGACAGCTGATTTATGCAAAAGATGCTCTGGTAACAACGGTAACGACCGGGGAAGACGGAAAAGCAGTTGCAGATAACCTGCCGCTTGGTTCTTACTATGTGGTAGAAAAACAGCACCGGAAGGATTTGTTCTGAACCATGACAGATCGGATGTAGCATTTGTCTATGCAGATCAGGATACACCTGTGATCGAACAGGAAGTGACTGTTGGTGATGACAGACAGAAAGTTGCAATCCAGGTAGAAAAACAGGATGCAGAAAACGGAGCAACGGTAGAAGGTGCAGTCTTTGGCATTTATAACAAAGATGATATCAAAGCAGAAGGCAAAGTCATTGTCAACGCTGATACCCTGTTACAGGAAATGACTTCTGATAAAGATGGAATTGCTTCCTGTACGCTGGATCTGCCACTCGGACAGTATTATGTAAAAGAGTTAAAGGCACCGGCGGATTCGTTTCTTCCGATGAAGTTCTGAATCTGGATGCTTCTTATCAGGGACAGGACGTGAAGACAGTAAAACTGAAAACAGTGAAGAAGAATCAGCCGACAACGGTTGAAATTACAAAATCAGATGTGACAACAGGTGTGGAACTGGATGGAGCAAAACTCACCGTTCTTGATAGAGAGGGGAATGTCGTAGATCAGTGGACTTCTGTAAAAGACCAGCCACATGTGATTAAACGACTGACCGTTGGGGGAGGAATATACCCTTCGTGAAGAAATCGCACCGTATGGATATCTGAAAGCAACGGATGTGAAGTTCACACTGGAAGATACCGCAGAGATTCAGAAGGTAGAGATGAAAGATGAAGTGCCGACAGGACTTTTAATCATCAACAAAAATGGAGAATTTTTGGATAAAGTGACACTTCTGGACAATGTAAAAGGCACTGTGGAGCATCTCTTCGAATATGTAACCGGAAGCCTTACAGATGTGACTTTCGATGTATTTGCTGCGGAAGATATCAAAGCGGCAGATGGTGTCAGCAAAGATTATTACAAAGCAGATGAAAAAGTAGGAACTATTACTACAGATTCCAATGGTATTGCACAGATGGATAATCTCCCGGCGAGGCAAATACTATGTGAAAGAAGTTAAAACTGCCCATGGCTATGTATTGGATGGAGAACCGAGATATGTTGATCTTTCCTACCGTGATCAGGACACACCGGTAATCACTTATGATGAAAAATGGCAGAATACCCGTCAGAAAGTAAAGGTTACTGTTCTGAAGAAAGAAAAAGATACAGACCGTGTTCTTGCAGGCGGCGTCTTCGGCCTTTATACCAGTGAAGATATCAAAAATGTAAACGGAGATGTGTTGCTTGAGAAAGATTCCCTCATCGAGCAGAAAGCAACCGATGAGAAAGGACAGATCACTTTTGCGGCAGATCTTCCAGTAGATGGAAAATATTATGTAAAAGAGAACAGTGCACCGGACGGATTTGTGACAACGGAAGAAGTGCAGGAGTTTACCTTTGAATATGCCGGAGAAGATCAGGCAGAAGTAAGCTATGATTTTACGTTTGAAAATCAGCCGACCACAGTGGAACTGACAAAAAACAGACCTGACCACAGGCAAAGAACTTCCAGGTGCACACCTGAAAGTGACGGATGCAGATGGAAATGTTGTGGATGAATGGACTTCTACAGAAGGATCTCATGTGATCAAAGAACTTGTTGTAGGTAATGAGTATACCATGACGGAAACAAAACCGGCAGACGGATATGTTACTGCAGAGAGCATTACCTTTACGGTTGAGAATACAGCTGAGATTCAGAAGCATGAGATGAAAGATGATGTGACCAAGGTTCAGATCAGCAAGACAGATATCACAGGAGATACAGAGATTCCTGGTGCAAAACTAACGATTCTTGATAAGGACGATCAGGTAGTAGAGAGCTGGACTTCCACAGAGGAGGCACACTATATTGAAAAACTGCCAATTGGTAGATACACCTTACGAGAGAGGAACAGGCACCAAAAGGATATCTTCTGACATCGGATGTGACATTTGAGGTGAAGGATACTGGAGAAATCCAGAAAGTGGTTATGAAAGATGATACTGCCAAAGGGAAAAGTCATTCTCAATAAGACAGATAAATCATCTGGGGAACCGCTGAAAGGAGTAGAATTTGAATTCCGTGACAGCAAAGGAAAGGTCCTGGAAACCTTAAAAACAGATGCTGCCGGTCATGCCGAGAGTAAGCTGTATGAGATTGCCGCATTCAAGAACGGCAAATATGATACAGCAATCAAGTATTATCTGGTGGAGACAAAAACACTGGATGGATACACACTGGATCAGACCAAGCATGAAGTGACATTTGCCTACGCAGACGACAGTACGCCGGTTGTAGAAGTTACTTTCAATCTGACAAATGAGAAACCGGAAGTTCCGGAAACACCAAGCACACCAGATGTGCCGCAGTCCCATGAAGAGACGAAGGTATCAGATGCACCGAAGACAGGAGATAACACAAATATCTGGCTGCCGATTCTGCTTCTGCTTATCTCTACCGGAGGCATGGCAGGACTTTATATCAGCAGAAAGAAAATCAGAAAACAGTAATCCTCAGTAAAGGGGGCCCTGAATCAGGGCTCCCTTTAAAATACAAAAATTCACAGAAAGGGACACAGAAAAATATGATGAAAACAATGGAAAAGAGACAGGAAGCAAGAAAGAACCAGGAGAGAACTTTAAAAAGAATGATGGCTTATCAGAAAAAAGCCGAGCAGATGGTCAGCAGGAAAAGAATGAACCATCACATGATCAGAAAGGGGTAAAAAGCGTATGATGAACAGAAAAAAGAATTTTATGAATATGTCAAAGATAATGTAAAAAGACTATTTGCCGGATTCATATCAGAATGGAGAAATCCGTATTGAAGAAGTTGCAAAAATAATGGATTAAGGTTGACTGGCATTTCAATTCCACAGGGTGATCAAAGAGCTGTGCCGATGGTATATCTGGATTCTCTTTATATGGAATATGTCAATGGAAAAAATCTGGATTCCTGTGTGGGTGATGTGGCAGATATGCGTATTGAAGTGCGAGGACAAAGCGGCATTTATCAATATGGGTCTTCCGGATATTTTGGATTATGAAAAAATGAAGGACAAATTACAGGTGAGAATCTGTGACCGGGAATGGAATGAAGAACGCCTGGCTGATAAAGTTGTTACCGAACATGGAGATTTTGCAGCATATTACGCAGTGAATGTGGAAGAAAACGAGGGAGGAATTGGTAGTATTCCGGTTACTGTCAATCTTATGAATGAATGGGGTGTGACAGCAGAACAAATCCAGGCAGATGCAGTGGCGGCAGACAGAAATCGTGGTGTTGTTTTGATGGACATGAATGAAATGATAAAATCCATGATTTTTGGTGAAGAAGCAGAAAATCTTTTTGAATGAAAAACTGAATGTTGAAGCAATGGAAAATCCAATGTTCTGTCTTTCAAATGCACAAAAATGAATGGTGCATCACTGTTACTGGCAGGAAGATATTCGTAAGCAGATCGGTGAATGCCTGGGAAGTGATTATTTTGTTCTTCCCTCTTCAATTCATGAGGTGCTGATTCTTCCTGATAACGGAATGTTTGAAGTACTGGAATTAAATGCCATGGTACAGGAAGTCAATGAGACGCAGGTAGAGAGGGTGAACAGCTTTCGGATAAGGTTCAGTTCTGTGATGGAAAGACAGCAGTTATGGAAAATGCCGAACGAGGGAAGCACGTCTGGAGAAAGAAAAAGCAGCAGAAAAAGCAACTGGGAGGACAGAAGCAAAAGGTGGAATCCATGGAAAACTGGAGAAAGCCAAGGCGGAGATCAAAGCAAAAAGGGACAGATACAATCCCAAAGAATAGGGCGAAAGACCTTGCCTCAGTATTATAACGAGAAATAACGATGATTTTGAGGGGACTGTGTGAGCAGTCCCTAATTTTATGAAGATGGAGGAGAAAAGAATATGGACTGGTGTTTATATGGTGATGATAAAAGAAAGGAAATGGATAGAGATTTAAAACCGGAATATCTTTTGGATGACTTACGGAGATATCAGGATGTATTTGGTGAAGAATTTGGTGTAAAAGAGCTTCTTATGCTGGAGGATATCCGGGTAAAGGCTATGATTGCCGGAGCACTTGCAGATATGCCGGAATTTCTTATTGATCAGATTGGAAAAGCAAGTAACAGTAGTAATTTTCCTTCTATGACAAGGGCAATGGAACGGATTGCCGATGTTGTAGAAGAAAAGTGGGAAGAAGAAAGGGAGTAACAGATGGCAAATAAATTATATGCAATGGAACTTCTGACGGAGGAAGTGGCAAAGGATGTTGCTGCCAATCCGCGAGGAATGGATGCGGTTTCTAAATACTGCATCCAGGCTGTACCGGTACACTTTTCCGGAACAGCTCTTGATCTATGCACAGCGTCCGGGAGCAACAGCCGTGGCATCCATGGAAATCTGGAACCAGAAGATGTACCGATGGATTAAAAAGGGTTCTAAAGGAATTGCCCTGATAGATAACACATCCGGACCAAAAACGAAACTCCGATATGTTTTTGATGTGCAGGATACTTATAAGGTAAAAAATCTGGGCAGAGATCCGCAGTTATGGAATCTTAATCCAGAAGGAGAACAACTGGTGGCAGATTATCTGCAGGAGCGGCTGGCACTGGAAGCAACAGAGGGAGGATTAGCAGAGGTTCTTCACCAGGCGGCAGAAGAAAGTGTGCAGGCCTGGCTACCGGATGCTTTCGATGAATTGCAAATGGATGTATCAGGTACTTTTCTGGAAGATTTGGACGAACAGAATCAGAAAGTGGAGTTCCGGGAACTGATGACAAACAGTGTCTGGTATGTGTTACTGAACCGATGCGGACTGGATGTGCAGGAATATCTTGATGCAGAGGATTTTCGTCATATTACAGATTTTAACCAGTTAAAGGTTATTGGACACCTTGGAAGTTCTGTGAATGAGATCAGCAGACCGGTATTGATGCAGATTGGACGATATGTATTGGATGATCTGGAAAAAAGATCTGAAAACGGTTGCAAAAAGAAAAGAGAAGTAGCTTATAATAAATTTAACACGTTAATTCGTGAAAGCAAAACAAGGAACACAGAAGATAGAGGAGAAAATAAGGAGGAAACAGAGCATGAGAGAGATCACTTACAGCCAGAATGGAGAGTACCAGATTCCGGATATCAGTCTGGAGGAGACGAGAGGAACGATCGGGAAGTACGGATTGATGAGGAAAGAGTATCTGAGAAACCACAAAGTAGCCAGATTCAACATTCTGACCTTACAGAACCGTCTGGACAGTCATCTGATGGAAATCGACAGCCAGGCAAGAGAGAGTAGACAACCTGATGTCAGAACTTCTGGAGAAAAACCCGGCACCGGACAAAATGGCAGACGGGATGGCATGGACCAGACACATGAACCAGATCAAAGCACAGGCAGAGGAACTGGTAATTCAGGAGATTATTTACAATTAAGTCTGTTCCCGACAGAAGAGGAACAGTTAGGAGAAATAAGGAAAGCGGTAGCTGCATTAGAACAGCCAGCCGCTTTTCTTATTTCTGATGAAGTAGTAGATGATATTCTCCGCACGGGAAGCGGACAGAAAAATACACTGTTTCATATTACAGCAAGGCTGATTGAAGGTCTGGATAATGAAGAAATGCAAAGCTTCTTGAAAGATGAATATGGAACTGGTGGCAAAGGATTTACCATAGATGGACAGAAAATCAGTATCTGGTATGACAATGATGGTATCCGTATCCGGCGAGGGGACTCTGCCAGAAGAAACTTTGACCGCATGGTTACGTGGGAAGAAGCAGCGGACAGAATCGGGATATGTATGAGGATAGAAGTTACGTGGATAATTTGATTTCCAATAATGCCATTGAACAGGAGCAGGAAGAAATGACCAATCTTCTTGCACTTCATTTTCGGGATACTTGCAGAAACTGGGAAAAGAAACAATCATATTCGGATTGGCGAGGATGTCGTGCGGGAAGCTTGGACAGATTAAGAGGAAGCAGATGCGATTGTCTATCGTTTTGAATGGCTGCAGAAATATATGGATGAGAATCCGGGAGATTATCACCGCTGGGAGATTCAGCATAATCCGGAATATTTCCAACGCTTTCAGGATCTTCAGAGGGAGCGTTCCTGGGTAGACCAGAAATTTACGGTCGAACGTCCGGCACTATCCTTTATCACACAGGATGAGATAGATGCAGTCCTTAGAAGAGGCGGGATCACTGCCGGAGGACGGAATCGGATCTATGAGTATTTCATGGAACATCACGATATAAAGGATGCAGCTGAGTTTCTGAAAAATGAGTATGGTACAGGTGGAGCAGCACCTGGGATACCGGGAGCGTATGAATCCGATGCTTCCCATGATGCGAAAGGATTAAAACTTGCGAAAGGGAAGATTGGCAGTCCAGATGTAGAAGTTCTATTAAAGTGGAATAAGGTTGCAGAACGTGTCCGTCAGCTGATTCGCACCGATGATTTCTTATCACCGGAAGAACTGGAAAAGTATGAAGAACGGCGGGAAGCACAGAGACAGGCGGATCTGGAAGGAGCTCAGCAGGCTTTGGAAGTGGAGCGAGGAAGGCTCTGATCAGCAGGAAATACGAGAGGAAAATCAGGAACCGTCGGAGGTTGAGACACAACCGGAAGCAGTAGAAGATGCAGAAAAAAAAAGGAAGATATAACACCAGAACAGTCTGATATTCCAGCAACAAACTTCCATATCACAGATGATGAACTGGGACAGGGGAACACCAAAGGAAAAGTTCCGTGCTAATATCATGGCAATCCAGCTTTTTAAAGAAATGCGAGGAAGAAAACCGCAATGCCACACCAGACGAACAGGAGATTTTATCCCGATATGTAGGCTGGGGAGGTCTTGCTGATGCTTTCGATGAAACAAAATCCGCATGGGAGACGGAATATCTGGAATTAAAGACAGTCCTTACACCGGAAGAATATGCAGCAGCCAGAGCTTCTACCTTAAATGCCCATTACACACAGCCAATCGTGATTGAAAGTATGTATCAGGCGTTGGAAAATCTGGGATTTACAAAAGGAAATATCCTGGAGCCATCCATGGGTGTTGGTAACTTCTTTGGAATGCTTCCTGAGAAGCTGAACCAGTCAAAACTCTATGGTGTGGAACTGGACAGTATCAGCGGTAGAATTGCAAAACTGCTTTACCCAGATGCCAATATCCAGATTAAAGGTTTTGAGAAGACAGATTATCCGAATGATTTCTTCGATGTGGCAATCGGAAATGTGCCATTTGGAGCTTATAAAGTGAATGACAGGCAATATGACCGCTATAATTTTATGATTCACGATTATTTTCTGGCAAAGACAATCGACCAGTTGCGTCCGGGTGGTGTGGCAGCTTTGATCACAACAAAAGGAACCATGGATAAAGCATCACCGGAAGTCCGGAAAGTATCTGGCAGAACGTGCCGATCTCCTTGGAGCCATCCGCCTGCCGAACACAGCATTCAAAGCAAATGCAGGAACGGAAGTCAGTGCAGATATTTTATTCTTCCAGAAGCGTGACAGCATGACAAAAGAGATGCCGGAGTGGGTGAATCTTGGAAGTGATGCCAATGGAATTACGGTCAATCAGTATTTTGCAGACCATCCGGAAATGATTCTGGGTGAGATGAAAGAGGTATCCGGTCCGTATGGTATGGAAACAACCTGTATGCCGATAGAAGGTGCTGATCTTGAAGTCCAGCTTGCAGAAGCTGTCAGGAATATTCATGGAAATATTGCACCTGCAGTTGATGTGGATGCAGAACTGGATGATGTACCAGAGAGTATCCCGGCAGATCCGAATGTTCGTAATTACAGTTATGCGGTTGTAGATGATCAGGTATATTACCGTGTTAACTCTCTGATGAATCAGGTAAAGATGCCCGCCGCTACTGCAGAACGTGTAAAAGGTATGGTGGAGATCCGAGACACGGTGCGTGAACTGATTGCCATGCAGATGGAAGAATCCGTAACAGATGAAGAAATTCACAAACAGCAGGAGAAATTGAATCAAGTATATGATGCTTACACAGCAAAGTATGGAGTCATCGGAAGTAATGCAAACAAGCGGGCGTTTTCTGATGACGCTTCTTATTGTCTGTTGTGTTCTCTGGAAGACCTGAACGAAGATGGAACATTGAAGCGAAAAGCAGACATGTTTACGAAACGAACCATCAAAAGGCAGTGGCGGTAACCAGTGTGGAAACTGCGACAGAAGCCTTAGCATTATCATTGAATGAAAGAGCAAAGGTGGATCTGTCCTATATGGCACAGCTGACAGGAAAGACAGAAGAAAAAAAATCACGGAGGAACTGGTTGGAGTTATATTTAAGAACCCACTGACAGACCAGTGGGAGAGTGGAGATGAGTATTTATCTGGAAATGTCAGGGAGAAGTTAAACACAGCAAGAACCTTTGCAGAGAATCACCCGGAATTCACACCGAATGTCCGTGCATTGGAAGCAGTTCAGCCAAGAGAACTGGAAGCATCTGAAATCGAAGTAAAGGATTGGGGCAACCTGGATTGAACCATCGGATTATCAGGACTTTATGAGGGAACTGCTTCATACTCCGTGGTATCTTGCACAGAAGGAGATACAGGTAAAATATTCTGAGGTGAATGGTGAGTGGCGGATTACCGGGAAAAATGCAGACAGTCCAAGAAATGCGTTTGCCTATGCAACGTATGGAACGGAGAGAGCAAATGCCTACCGGATTCTGGAAGATACCTTGAATCTAAAAGATGTTAGAATCTATGATAAGAGTGTCAATGAAAATGGGGATGAATTCGTGTCCTCAATAAAAAGAAACTATGTTGGCATCACAAAAGCAGGATGCTTTGAAGGCTGCATTCCAAGATTGGATTTTTAAGGATCAGCAGAGGAGAGAAAGACTGGTAAGCGTGTACAATGAACGTTTTAATAGTATCCGTCCCCGTGAATACGATGGAAGTCATCTGACTTTCCCAGGAATGAACCCGGAAATTGAACTTCGCCCACATCAGAAAAATGCAGTCGCACATCAGCTATACGGGGATAATGTGCTTCTGGCTCATGTAGTAGGAGCTGGGAAGACCTACGAGATGGTAGCGGCTGCAATGGAGAGCAAACGTCTGGGATTATCACAAAAGAATCTATTTGTCGTGCCGAACCATCTGACAGAGCAGTGGGGAGCCGAGTTCCTGCAGTTATATCCGGGAGCCAATATCCTGGTGGCAACCAAGAAAGATTTTGAACCGGCGAACCGGAAAAAGTTCTGTGCCAGAATCGCTATGGGAAACTATGATGCGATTATCATCGGTCATTCCCAGTTTGAGCGTATCCCAATCTCTGATGAGAGGCAGGAAGCCATGCTGCGGAAGCAGATTGACGATCTGGAAATCGCAATCCAGAGTGCAAGATATGAGCAGGATGGCGGCCGCTATACGGTAAAGCAGATTGAAAAGACCAGAAAAACGCTGATGACAAGACTGGAGAAGCTGAATCAGAAAGAGAAAAAGGATAATGTAGTTACCTTTGAAGAACTGGGAGTGGATCATCTGTATGTAGACGAGGCACACAGTTATAAAAATGCGTTCCTTTATACAAAAATGAGAAATGTAGCCGGAATTGCCCAGAACGAAGCACAGAAATCAGCAGATATGTTTAATAAATGTCAGTATCTGGATGAGATTACCGGTGGAAAAGGCATTACCTTTGCAACGGGCACACCGATCAGCAACAGCATGACGGAACTTTATGTCATGCAGAGATATCTGCAGAACAGCAAATTACAGAATATGGGCTTGGATTATTTGATTCCTGGGCATCCACGTTTGGAGAGGTTGTGACCAGCATTGAACTTGCACCGGAAGGAACCGGATACCGAGCAAAATCCAGATTCGCCAGATTCTATAATATCCCGGAACTGATGAATATGTTCAAGGAGATTGCAGATATCAAGACTTCGGATCAGTTGAATCTTCCAGTACCGGAAGCGGAATACGAAACTGTAGTATTGAAACCAACAGAACAGCAGAAAGAAATCGTAGCAAGCCTAGGAGAGCGTGCGGAAGTGGTAAGAAACGGTGGCGTAGATGCTAGTGTAGACAATATGCTGAAAATTACCAATGACGGAAGAAAACTGGCACTGGATCAGCGATTGGTCAATGAACTATTGCCAGACGATCCGGGCAGTAAAGTGTCGGTCTGTGCAGAAAAAAGCTATGAAATCTGGAAAGATACAGTTGTACAGAAATCGGCGCAGATCATTTTTTGTGACTTGAGCACACCGAAAGGCGATGGCAGTTTCAATGTTTACGATGACTTGAAACAGAAGCTGATGGCGAAAGGTGTACCGGAAAAAGAAATTGCATTCATTCATGATGCAAATACCGAAGCAAAGAAGACGGAGCTGTTTGGAAAAGTAAAATCTGGGCGCGGGTTCGTTTTTGATTGGTTCAACAGCAAAGATGGGTGCCGGTACCAACGTGGGGATCGTCTGATTGCTCTGCATCATCTGGATATTGGTTGGAAACCGTCTGATCTGGAGCAGAGGGAAGGACGTATCATCCGGCAGGGAAATCACAATAAAAAGGTTCATATCTTTCGGTATGTGACAGAATCCACCTTCGACAGCTACATGTGGCAGTTGATCGAAAATAAACAGAAGTTCATCTCCCAGATTATGACGAGCAAAGCACCGGTCAGAAGCTGCGAAGATGTGGATGATACGGCACTGTCCTATGCAGAGATCAAGGCACTGGCAACTGGAAATCCGGCAGTAAAAGAAAAGATGGCACTGGACGGGATGTGGCAAAACTGAAACTTTTAAAAGCCAATCACATGAATAACCAGTACCGTCTGGAAGATGATATTGCAAGAAATTTTCCACAGCAGATTGCAAAATTGACCGAGACTATTGATAGCTACAAAGCGGATATTGCCCATTATCAGGAGCATAAAATCACAGATCCAGAACAGTTTTCCATGGAGATCAGCGGCAAAGTATTTACAGAAAAGAAAGAAGCAGGAGCGGCACTACTGGCAGTCTGCAAGGACATGAAAGCAGTCGATGCAGCAATGGATATAGGAAACTATCAGGGATTCAACATGAGAATCCAGTTCGACAGCTGGAGTAAGGAGTTTATCCTGTCTGTGAAGCATGAATCGGTATCGAAAGTTCATCTGGGAGCAGATGCCCTGGGAAATATCACCCGTATCAATAATCTTCTGGAAAGCTATCCGGAGAAACTGGCAGAAGCGGAGCAACGATTGGAAACGGTACAGGAGCAGCTTACAAATGCCAAAGAGGAAGTTGGAAAGCCATTCACAAAAGAAGAGGAACTGAACCAGAAACTGGAGCGACTGTCAGAACTAAATGCCCTTCTTAATATGGATGAACGGGAAGACACAGAAGCAGAGCAGTCAGAATCGAAAGAGAAAGAAGAACGACCGGCACGTGGTTCTATCCATGAGAAATTGCAGATTTATAAAGAAAAAAGCCAGCGGGAAAGCGAGAATGGCAGGGAAGATAGAAAAAGGGACTTCGGTCTGGAATAAGAAAACAGGAAAGATGGCATAATTTGGTAGAAAGAATGTTCTGCCGGTTATGCCACTTTTGGGAATACAGGAGGAACTTATATGGCGAGAAACATGATAACAGGAATAGAAACGCAGAAAATGCAGGAATATACACAGGAACAAATAGACCGTGCAGAACACATGGGAATAGCAATTCCAGCGGACGTAAAAGAACAGATTTTTGAATATGCAAATCTGGTTGGCGAAGAAGAGAAAGTAAGGACGCTGGTAAGAAATCTGGCAGATGCAGTCAATCGGTCAGATGAAGATAGAGTAGAGGAACTTCTGGATGATGCCCAAATGGATATTCAGGACTTACCAGATCCAACCATAGGCAAGCTGGAACTTCGGGATTATGGATATACAGCAGAGGATATGGTGCCGCTTAGAAAAAGCAGCAGCCCTGGATTATCACAGAATGGGTTCTAAAATCTATTGCCTGGGTAGTGATGGCAGCAAGGGAGAGTATGCAAGTAAAGAAATGATACAGGCACATGAAGGGCTGTTTGGCATGGAATCACAGATGTGGGAACGGATAAGGGATCAGGATCTGGATTATGCAGATGAAGATTTTGGAGCATTTCAGGAGCCGATGAATGTGATTGGACAGGAAGAAGCTCTGAAATTATATGATGCCGGAGCAGATATCTATCTGATTACCAATTTTTCATCACCAATCTATGTTACAGAGCGAATGGAGATTGAACGAGGTCCGGAGCATTATCAGATGTCTACAGAAGAACTGGAACGATTCCGCAATTTGGAATGGGAGATGCAGAAATATCCGCAGATTCAGTCTTTGAAAGAGGCAAATCTGCTATTAGGGACAAGACGAACATTCGGTATTTATCAAATAAGAGATGGTTTGCCAGGTGAAAACTATGCGTTTATGAATATGAGCTTCATTGAAAGTCACGGGATGCAGATTAAAAAAGAAGACTATGAACTGGTCTATGTGGGAGAATTATTTGGAAATATGTCGCTAGATGATATATTTGAACGATTCAACATCGACAGACCAGAAGACTTTCGAGGACATTCCCCTGTCTGTCAGTGATATCGTAGTTCTGAATGAGGGGGAAAGGTAACCGCTCATTTTGTAGACAGTATCAGTTTTGAACAGCTAGATTCTTTCCTGAATCTGGAAGAACAGGTTCTTAGTGAACTGGCATATGAGGTAGGAGAACGTTACTTTGCTATTCAGAGAACAGAAGGAGGATATGATTATTCCTTTTACGATGAAGATTTCCGCCTGATGGATGGTGGCGTCTATGAAAATGGTGAAATTTCTATTGAAGAAGCGGCGGAGGAACTTCTGGAAGACGAAGGATGGACTGGAGAATGCATCCGTGGGGATTATGATCAGTTGATGGAAAAAGTAGAAGAAATGGATGAGATTGTAATGGCAGCGATTCAGAAAAGCCAGGGCGAATATAAGCCATTGGCAAAGGTAGAAGAACTGGAAGAGGCAAATTATAACATGATTGATAATGTCCTCAATAATATGCCACCGAAGAAGAAAGAACCGTATCTGGAATACTTTGCGGCAGAATGCGATGAGTTCCATGATATGGGAGCTTATGAAAAAAAGTACCGATGTTAATCAGATTGCTGCGGTTTATGAAAAAAATATAGGGAGAATCCTGAGAATGCCTATCGAGTATGCAGTATGGGGATTATCTATCGTGATCCGGAAGACAGTTACTATGATGATGCTGAATTTGCAATCGTAAAAGGAAATACAGTACTTGGAAATCTGATGGACGATGTTCGATTTTATGGAGAACTTGCACTGATACGGGAAGGGATTGAGAAAATTCATGATGCATTGCCGGACTATAAGTATGTACCAATGCGGGATGTTCGGGAAGCAATGTATCCAGAGAAGATGACCACAGAACAGTTGGCAGAGGCATTGGATGAGATTGCAGAAGCTTTTGATCCGTATGAGTATCGAGATAATGTGGAGACGGGAGAAAATACGGTACAAGAGGTGATGTTGGATTTGCAGAGTGGCAATACACATTCTTATATTTCTTATCTGAAGGATATTGTAGACGAAGAATGTGACCAGTCTGTGCGTGCAGGTGTATTGATTGAAAGACTGAAAGTCTATGAGCCGGAGTTTCCAAAGAATCTGGAACCAATGGTGTATGTAAACTATTGTGAAGAAAGTGCTCTCATGAATCCAAGATGTCAGAAGTTATCCGAGCTGGATGCAAAAACAGCAGAAATGGATAAAGAATGGTATGCAAAACGTGATTCGAAGACAGAGGAACCTACAAAAATTGCAAAGATATATGTGACTGTATATTATGCGGAAAAAGGTGAACAGATGCTGCATCATTTTAAGAAGTCAATGGATATTGGAAATGGACATGGCGGTATTGTGAGTCAGTTGAAGTATGATAATGAAATGAAGCTTACAGATGAGTATTGGATCAATTACCAGAAAGGTAAAGGAAGTGAAGAGTTCCAAAAATATATGGAAGATCTGACAGACATGCAGAATCATGTGCTTCCGTATCTGCAGAGCTTTTTGCAATCTGGAAGAAAAAGGTGTGAAAGAGAGACGAGAACAGCAGATAACGGAAAGAAATGAAGGAAGAGCAGATGAGCGGGGAACAAGTACCGAAGCGAATGCAGTGGTCAAGGATGCAGGAAAAGCAGATAGGAAACAGGTACAACAGAAGCAGGCGGTAGTTGGAAAAGATAAGAAATTATCCATTCATGAACGGCTTGAGATTAATAAGAGGATTATTCAAGAAAAGCAGGGGAAAAGATAAGCCGGAGAGAGGGGCTGATCGGGGTGTGAGATAAGTATAATATTATAATTCTAATGAAGGATGTAGGGAGTCAATCCCTGCATCCTTTTTAATGCGTAAATATGGATTGAACGTTATAATGAAAGCAGATTGGAGATGTTTTTCTTCTAACCACATCAATTAGGAAAAGAGTATCTGTAGCAGATAAATTCAAAAGGTTTGTGAATAAATTAAAAAAGATATTCAATATTTGAAAAAAAGATATGTGATATTTGTAAATGCGAATTGTACAAGGAGTTTTTTGTGTGATAAAATAATTTTGATATTGATTGCACATTAAACGGAGGAAAAGAGGATGGCAATTAGTTATAATGGATTATGGAAACAGTTAATTGACCTTGATACCGTGCTTAACTGTACCCGCCGAAGAAGAACAGGCAATAGGCATCTGGGGGCAACGGCATTTAGATTATCTAAAACAGTACCGTAAAGTTACATACACCAATCTTCTTACAAGCGGCAGGCTAAACGCCTACCTTGCCGACATCAACAGACAGGCACAGGAACGCTTTGAAAGGCTCATAGAGGGTATGAAACAGGCACAGGGCATAACGGAACAGCTAAAGGCAGAAAACGCCTTAGAATGGACAGGATGCCTCAATAACATAAGGGCTTGTGCGAGGGAGATTGTGGAAAAGGAAATTATTTTTGCATAAACAGATGATTAGTGGCAGGGGGAAATCCTGCCGCTTTTTCTGCTTTAGTTTGTCAGCTTGACAAATAAAGGGTTAAGGAATATAATTAGATTCAGTATTATACAAGGAGTTAATAAATATGCGGCAAGGTATTCTTAAATAAACTGTCAATTTGATAGTGGGAACAAAAAGTAGCAGTCCCGTTTCACTTTTAATATGGGGCTTAGTTTTTTGTACCCAGTTTAAGAATACTTTTATCATGTAATTTTATATGCCCGAAAACATTATAGATACGCCAGGCCATATGGATTTTTTGGCGGAAGTATACCGTTCTTTATCCGTATTAGACGGAGCAGTATTATTAGTTTCTGCAAAGGATGGCATACAGGCACAGACCCGCATACTGTTTCATGCACTACAGACAATGAAGATTCCGACAATTTTTTTCATCAATAAAATTGACCAAGAGGGGATTGATTTGCCAATGGTATATCAAGAAATGAAAGCAAAGCTTTCTTCGGAAATTATAGTGAAGCAAAAGGTTGGGCAGCATCCCCATATAAATGTAACGGACAATGACGATATGGAACAGTGGGATGCGGTAATTATGGGAAACGATGAACTGAGTATAGGAGAAAATATTCATGAGTAGAGAGACAGATATAAAACTTTTAATGGACAATTGGGAAGAAAAAACATAAAAATAATGGATATAAGCGTTTTATCAGAGATGGTATAGTGTGTGAAGAAAAATGGGAAGCACAGCATACACCAAGAGTATGTTATTTCTTAAAGGAAGCATACACTTCTAATGAAAATGGTTATAATCTGGTAGAAGATTTGCATGATTGTGAACGTCCATGGACTATGTGGAGAAAGGTAGCAATATGGACACAGGCAATATATAATGCATTTAACGATAATATCTGTGAGTATGACGATGAAGTATTACGTTCTAAGGAAAAAGCAATAATTGACCGGATTGCAGTGGTCAATGTGAAAAAAAGCAATGGCGGAAGCGAATCTGAATATGAAGAAAATACGCAATTGAAGACAGGCTGGAAATAAAGCGTGAATTGGAAATTATACAACCGGATATCATTGTATGTGGGAATAATCTCAGTCTATTGAAACTTGTATTAGGGGGAAGAATTACAGAATGATGATACATGGGATAATATGTTGGCGCTTTGGAAGGATACATTGGTGCTTGATTATTATCACCCTGCTGTGCATTATCCTAATCGAGTAAATTATTATGCTTTGATGGCAATCTGTGATGTGGCAAGAAAAAATATGGTACGCCTGTATGGTCAGCACAAAATGAAAAAAATATTAGAGAAATTAGTGTCGGTGCAATATTGTACCGGCATTTTTATTTTTCTGAAAGTGTCGCCCAAACAGCGACCATATGAAGATGCCTTTTAATTATACTCATATTGTAACAGAGAAAAGAGAGGTGCCGGAGTAATCCGGGAATTGGAGGCATATATGTACGGAGCAATTTTAGGAGATATTATAGGAAGTCCGTTTGAGTTTGACAGAGGTGATAAAACAAAGAATTTTGATTTGTTTAGTGAAGGCTGTGGCTTTACAGATGATTCTGTTATGACAATAGCAGTTGGAGAAGCTCTCCTGGCAGTCGGACCGGAAGCAGCAGTAAAGAAAATTGAAGATGCGGTAGCATCAATATGCAGGATTGGGGAAAAAGATATCCACATGCCGGTTATGGTGGATGCTTCAGACATTGGCTTAAAGAAAAAAATCCGAAGCCATACGGAAGCTATGGAAATGGTTCAGCCATGAGAGTGTCAGCGGCAGGCTGGCTTTATGATTCGATGGAAAGAACCAGAGAGGTAGCTAGAGCGACAGCGAATGTGACACATAATCATCCAGAAGGTATAAAGGGTGCAGAGTCAACTGCAAGTGCAATATATATGGCAAGGAATGGATCTTCAAAAGAAGAAATCAAAGCTTATATCGAGAGGGAATTTCATTATGATCTGAGTAGAACATTGGATAATATCCGAACCTACTACCATCATGTTGAAAGCTGTCAGGAAACAGTACCAGAGGCAATCATCGCATTTCTGGAATCCCAAGATTTTGAGGACGCAGTGCGTAATGCGGTATCACTTGGTGGAGATACAGACACACTTGGAGCCATTACAGGCAGTATTGCAGAAGCATTTTATGGAATCCCGGCTGTGCTGATTGCAGAGTGTAAAAGTCGGATTGATAAGGGAATGATGACGGATGTTCTTGATGAATTTGATCATGTACTTGCCAGGAGCGTGGATACTTATTCAGATGAAGTGGATGAGACACAGGCAAATCAGATGATTGAGGCAGCAATCGACCAGTATTATATTCAGCAGGATAAAAATGGAATGCTGTTATTTATGGAAGTTATGGTAACAAGAATGCAGCAGGCAGGAGAAGTTATTGTTCCATATATCACGGAAAATCCTTTTATGTCGGAAGAACAGATAAGTAAAGTAAAGGCTGGTGACACGATTTCGCTTGACCATGATGTAAGACTTAAAATAGAGACTGTAAAAGATGCTGATGAAAAAAGAATGGATTGGAGTATTTACATCTTCTGAAGAGATGCATAAGGGTTCTGCTGGAAATGTGCAGATGAATCAGTCTATTGAATCAATACTTCGTCTGGCACTTAATTGGGAACAGGTGAATGGAATTGTGATTAATCCGTTTGGTAAGTATATTCAGATGACAAAGAAGATGATAGAGCTTTTTAATCAATGGATATGAATATAATGAGAATGAAAGGAAGAGCAAAGATGATGAGAACAATTAAAGTTACAGGAAAAGGGAAAATAGCAGTAAAGCCGGATAAAATCCGGTTATATGTCAACAAGGAAGAACTTTGCAAAGAATATGAAGATACTCTCCGAAGGTCAACAGAAGATACAGAGCTTTCTCAAGGATTTGTTTGAGAAACTTGGTTTCAGAGAAAAAGACCTTAAAACAGTATATTTTAATGTCGATACAGAATATGAAAGCTATCAGACAGAGATAAGAGCTGGAAGCGAAGATTTAAAGGTTATAAGTATAATCACCATATGAAAATAGAGTTTGCAGCTGATAATAAAAAGATTAGGGCAAGTCCTTTACGCTTTGGCTCATAGCTCATTAAGGCCAGAGTTTTCTATTGAGTATACAGTGGCAGATGTAGAAAAATGTAAAAATGAGCTGTTACATAAAGCAATCGAGGATTCCATTCAAAAGGCACAGGTGCTTACAACAGCAGCAAATGTGAAATTGGGTGAAATACAGGCAATTGATTATTCTTGGGGAGAGATAGATTTTGTAACAAAGCCATTGAATGAAATGAGATTAATGGAGTGTACGGAATGTGAAATGAGTGCACCGGGAGCATATGATATAGATATTGAGGCAGACGATATTAATGTTACTGATACGGCAACTGTAATATGGGAAATTGCATAAAGAGGAAGATATAAATAGATTAGACGAAAAGCAAGAGGCACCGTTAAAGTAGGTACCATGATATTCAGTGTTTTTTGTTTTTTCTGCAATTCCTGTTTTTCCCGGATAGTAGCAGCCTGTTCAGATTCAAGATTTTCTATCCTATTCTGGATTTTATTAGAGCTTGGGATTTTGGTAACACCGAGATTCTGAAGCTCTTTTTAGTGAATCGTGGAGTTGGTATTCTGCCTGATGCTTGGTCCGGTAAGCTTTTAGATTTTTTGCAGATTTGCAATCTTCAATCACTTTACGGCATAGCCGGTAAGAATCGCAGTGTTTCTGAATGACTTTCTGTGTGCTCAGCTCACTGTTGATTTGCGTTATTCTTTGATCAGCCGCTTTAACAGAAGCATCAACATCAGAAACATGCTGTTGGAAATCTTCATAATTCAGCAGGTTATTTTCGGAAAGATAGTTGAAGGTGCGTGCCGCTTCTTTCAGGTTATTTAGTTTTGCCCATCGTTCAAATCCTTCTCGATTGCCGGTCGTAACATAAGTGGAGATATTGATATACAGGCGAGCTTCTCTGGACAGATGCCTTGGAGCTTTTTATTTTGTTACGGTTTTTGCCAAACGGATGCGGACATTTTCTTCTGAATAATAGCTTCTGAGAGATTTCATATAAGTGAAGTTTTTCTGTTCCGGTGCACGGAAGGACAGGTGTTTTCCCTGTCGGACTTCATATCCGGCTAACTGCATTTTTGTAGAAATTCCTCATAGTTGATGGAAGTCCAGATTGCTTTATCAACTGCAACACGTAGCTTGGCTTTCCAACTGGTGCCACGATGATATTCCATGTTCTCCTTATAACTTTTGCCTTTTTCTCCGGTTGGCATACTGGTGGCAAGTCCATTTTCCTGGCAGATGCGATTACTGATCCGGCAGATTTTATGGTAGCTCCGCTTATTGGAAACATACTTGTGATGATCAACAAAACTTGCTGCATTAAAGATGATGTGGTTATGGATATGATTTTTATCAACATGGGTGCTTATCACATATTCATATTTTCCTTTCAGTACTTCGTTTGCAAATTGTTGCCCTAAGCGATGGGCAGTTTCGGCATCAACTTCTCCAGGTTTAAATGACTGGATCAGATGAAATGCCAGGTTATCACCTTTGTCCATTCCATTCTTTTTTGCCATTTCTCTTGTCATAGAAAATTCAAGATCTGCAGTTTCGGGGAACAGCCAAAACTGAAACTAACAGTTTTTCTTCTGTTTTATCTGGATTCGTGATGTAGTCCAGAGCTTTCTTTGTCTGTTACTTTAATTGGGAAGATCTTAAGATACGCCATAATTCTTTCTCCATCTCTTTCAATTCCTGCATTTCTTCAGAATACAGATCTCCGGTACTGTTTACTTTTTTCGCAATCTGATTAATATTCACACCGATCTTATGCATTTCCTCATATTGTTTTTTTAATGGAGTGGTATCTGTGTTGACAATATAACCGTCAATTGCCATTTTACGAAGATAAGCTCCCATATTTTTTGTCTTTGATTCAATCATCTTTCTACGAATAAGCTTTTTTTTCTTCTGGGGAAACACAAAACAAAATCTGTATATTTCTTTTTCTCTTTGCCATAGGCAGATTCTCCTTTCTTTGGTTCTTCGAAGTAGTGACTTCTGTGTTTTTAATTTAGGGCAGGGTTCCCTAAATTGCTGGTTTTCCGGAAGTGTATATACACTTCCTGTCCTTGCTATTTACCGGTGGCACAGCCTCCGGAAGAGAGTCTTAAAAAAGATCCCTCTATAAATAAGGTACTGAGAGAAGAAAAAAGAGGACATCGAAGCTCTGAAGTATGACGCAAGCATGATTCTGTGGTATAGTAAAATCTGAATGAAAAAAAAAGAAGAAAAGAGGTCAAACCGATGTCACGGAAAAACCATAAGATGATAGATGGGAGACTACTGCAAACGAATAAGAAGTATTCCCAGTTAAAAATGAAGCAGAAAGAAAAGATTGCAGAATGGATGTTCCAGGCAACCAGGGATTATTATATGAAAAAATACACTTTCCCGAGTGACAAACATCTGGAAGAAGTGGTGGATATTGTGTATGAAAAAATTGAAGATGCAGAAATCTGGATTCCGTATGGAGAGGTCTTTAAGCATTATAAATCCAAACGATCGGATATCAATAAACGTATCAGAAGATCTCTGAATGAAAAAAAAGAAGAGAGTCGGATTGAGAAGGTTTGCTTTATGAATATGTGTATGATCCAAGATGACAAAGGAAATGTGCTGGCATTGGATAAAGTAAATGATAGCTATACCGGTACAACTTTTCCAGGCGGTCACGTAGAAGCAAATGAGATTTTTCAGAAATCTATGATTCGGGAAGTCTGGGAAGAAACAGGACTTACGGTTGAAGCACCGAAGCTTGGAGGATTATATCATTGGCATAAGAGCGGAGTGCACTATGTTATTACCTTGTATAAAGCGGATAAGTTTACCGGAGAATTAAAGAGTTCTGAGGAAGGAAGAGTTTATTGGATTCCGCTGGAAGAGTTAAAAACAAAAGAACTTGCTACAGGTATGGAACACGTTTTGCGGATTCTGGAATCAGAGAAGGTGGATGAGTGCTATATGCATCTGGAAGCAGATGGATATGTGGGAGACTTGTATTAAAGAATTACATGAGAAATGGCTGCTGCTCATTGGAGAAAAGACAGCCATTCTTTATAAGATACATCATTCATCTATTCTGTTTTTTGCGGTTCGTTTTTGGAAGTGAAATTAATATATTTGGCACGTTGTAAAATTGAAATAACTGCATCAATGCTTTCAGGATTGGAGAAGCTCATGATAAAAGGTTCTTCTTTAAATTCCATGGGTTCGAACCCAGGATTCTGATCTGGATTCTTGAGTATATGGATGGGACGTGCACTCTGATTATAAAATGCCAGTTGTGCGGAATCTGTAGTGTTACCGATGACACCAATGCCTACATCCCCTTTTCCAAAATCTATTCTATGTTTATTTAAGTTGATCATTTTCAAAAATCTCCTTTTTCAAAAATAGCATATTTAGTAATTTTCTATTATTCCCGAAGTAGGGATATCTTTTAAAAAGTCACTGTTGGAAGTAATCGGAGAATCTACAATCTGAACGCCGCTACGTTTCATCATTCGGAATTTGAAATCAAGAAGTTCCGGTGGAACTTTCAGTTCAGCTGCAGCCTGGAAAAAGGACATATCAGCGTTAAGCATCTCCAGGACATCTTCATCTTCCAGAAGATAATCAGCGGCAAAGCAATTCGCTTCATATTCACATTGTGATACTCCATCGAATAATTCAAAATCATGAAAACACTTGATCTGAAGGGTTTTCTGATGAAGGAGTGCGTGACCGATCTCGTGAATCAGGATAATCTGCTGTATGATTTCCGGCAGGTCGCAGTTAATGACGATGCAGGTCTTTCGACATTCCCGCATACAGAAGCCTTTGCAACAGTTTGGATCAGTTCCAAGCGGAAGCTTCTTAACAATAATATGCATAGCGGCTGCAAGGCGGTACGGATCACTTTCCTGATATTTTGTTTTTACTTTATTAACAGTGTCTCTTATACATTTTGAACTCATAAAAACACCTCGATATTTCATAAGATAGTTTGCTGCAAGTATAGAGTAGCAAAAGTGCTGTACGAAAATACGGACACCTATGAATCCCTTTCCGTTTCAGTGTTTTCTTTTTCCGTCCAAATGTCTTTTTAGCTTCCATCTTACAGGAAAGATATGCTTTGGTTACAGCCTGATAGAAAGCATCTTTTGCTTCTTCATCGAGTTCGCCACCAGCAAAAAGAGCACGGTTGGCTTCGAGAATCTCATTGATGTCCCTGGCACCTTTTTCACCAAGCTGTCCATTGACTTCATCAATATAATCCATTTTTTCAATTCCATAAGAAGGATCTGTGATCTCATCATGTTTAAATAATCATAAGAGACATTTAATGCATGAGCGAGCTTTTCTCATAGTAGAGATTCGTGCGATTGTGCCGGAACTTTCATAAGCTGCGATTGCACGCTGGGATACGCCGACCAGTTCTGCAAGTTCTTTCTGTGTCAGATGATTTTGTTCTCGTTGAAATTTAATCTTGTCTGAAAAATTCATAGTGGGATCCTTTCCAAGTTTTTGAAATCGTAACTTCATCAACTTCATAAAAACTATTGACAGAGTTCATTATCACGTATAGAATACAAACAAACGTTCGTGAAGTTAGTAGAAATTATAATTCAAAAACTTCACAAAGTCAATATGAAGCAAAGAAGTTTTTTATTACGATTTTTAGACTGGTAGGTGAATGTTATGAGCAGGACAATTCTTCATTCAGATATGAATTGCTTTTACGCAAGTGTTGAGATGCTGCATCATCCGGAACTTGCCGGAAAGCCGATGGCAGTTGGGGGCGATCCGGAAGCAAGACATGGAATTGTGCTGACTGCGAATTATATTGCGAAGCGAGCCGGAGTAAAAACAGGTATGGCATTGTGGCAGGCAAGACAGGTTTGCCCGGAAATAATTTTTGTACCGCCTCGCATGGATCTTTATTTGAGGTTTTCCAGAATGGCACAGGAGATTTACAGTGAATACACAGATCAGAGAGAACCATTTGGGATTGATGAAAGCTGGCTGGATGTGACTGCCAGCACTTCTATCAAGGGAGACGGAATGAAGATTGCAAAAGAGATCAGCAGTCGGATTAAATATGAACTGGGCGTTACCGTAAGTATTGGTGTTTCCTGGAATAAGATATTTGCAAAGCTTGGTTCTGATTATAAAAAGCCGGATGCCATTACAGAGTTTTTCAAAGACAATTACAAGGATATTGCATGGAAACTTCCAGTAGGTGATTTACTCATGGTCGGAAGAAGCACTGAACGGACGATGAAGAAACTTGGCATTTGTACAATCGGAGATCTGGCGGGAGCAGAACCTTCTATATTAGAAACATATCTTGGAAAGATGGGATTGGTACTTCATACCTTTGCAAATGGATGGGATGAAACTCCAGTTTTGGTAGAAGGATATAAAGTACCGATCAAGTCTATCGGGAACAGTACAACAACGCCAAGAGATCTTGTTAGTGAATTGGACGTGAAGATTATTTTGATGGCTCTTTCAGAAAGTGTAGGAGCCAGGCTGCGTGAAAATGGTTTTCAATGCAGGACAGTAGAAATCTCGATTCGGGATAATGGTCTGTATCATTTCACGAGACAGTGCAAGCTGGACAGGGCAAGTAATCTTACAGAAGAAATTGCCAGAACTGCATTTGAGTTATTCAGAAAAACTATAATTGGGAACATCAATTCGTAGTCTTGGTGTTCGAGGATGTGATCTGGTATCAGAAGAGATGCCTTATCAGCTTGATTTATTTATGGATGAAACAAAAAGAGAAAAAATCAAAAGATGGACCAGGTGGTAGATGAGATCCGTGGAAGATTCGGTTATCAGAGTATTCAGAGAGCATTTATGTATCAGGATAAGATACTGGCACAGCTGAATGCTAAGGAACATACGGTTCATCCACAGGCATATTTTCATGGACAGGAGAGAGCAGGTGTTTTGTAATGACAGCTAAAGTGTATGTAGATGTCTTGGCGGTATTCAGCCGGGAAGGAGAATTGATCCCTACAGCGTTTGTCTGGGAAGATGGACGTAAGTATGCGATTGATAAGGTTTCAAAACCGGAGCGTTGTGCCAGTCGAAAAGCTAGTGGAACCGGATATCGTTATACCTGTCAGGTGGGCGGAAAAAATCTGTCATCTGACTTATGAAGAAAATTATAAATGGTTTATGGAACGTAAATAACGGCGTCCTAAAAGGGAGCCCTGAATCAGGGCCCCCTTTGGAGAGATAGATATTCGATGAGAACATCAGCAGTCGGGGATACATCCTTTCCCGTGAGAACCGATTGCTTTCAATAGATCATACAGTTGCCGGTCAGCCAGAAATAGAAGCTATCCCACAGCGGATATTTCTGCGGAATCTGCATGAAGAGATGTTAGGACAGTGACAGACTGTGAATGGAACAAACAATACAATGATTGGTCTGGCTGCGGAAGCGGTCGGGAAGGAGGACAATTATGCAGAGAATACAGGATATGTTTATCAATATGGAAGAAGTGGCAGAGGATGCTTATAAGAATACGGAATTATTGCTGAGTCAGTATACTAAAGTAATGTTCCGTATTGAGAAGAACCTTGTGGATATAGATTATGAAATGTATGCAGAAGAAGGGAAGCATCTGAAGGAAATGTTATATGATCTGGTAGATTTCGATGCGACAGCAGAGAAACGCAGAATCCAGGAAAAGCTTCTGAATAATGATATGAATCTCTGTTTGCTGGAAATCATGAGAGATTCCCTGATAGCTTTGAGGGATTATCCAAAGATGGACAGCTGTATTATCGGCTTTTGAAATATAGATATTTTGAAGCAGGAAATACCAATGAAGATGTGATGCTGATGCTGGATGATATGCCAAGCACTACTTACTATCGAAACCGTAAAAAAGCAATCCGTTTGTATGCAACAATGCTCTGGGCATTTACACGACCTGAAAAGATACAGAATAAGATGGAGGAAATAAGTTGGAAGAAAAGTGGAAGTAAAGTGGCAGTGAACTGACAGTAAACTGGCATGTGAATGGTATTACAATGAAAATACGTGCATGTTAGAATTGATATGCTGAGAGAAATAGACCTTCGCAGACGTAATGTTTGCGGAGGTTTTTCTTTTCTTAAATTTTAAGGCGTCAGGCTGTGTCCGGAAGGGCATGGCCTTTTTTTTTATACCCAAAAACAGGTTGCGGATTTGAAAAAGCTTCCTTTTTAACAGGTAGATGCCGGAAAGGAAGAGCATATCAAGATGCGAGGGAAGAGGCAGGCATTATGCCAGATATCCATGATTTTCGATTTGTCACAAATCAAATCAACAAAAACGACAAATCGGAGAAACAATCATGGAAGAAAGAAAATACACATTTTACGACAGATATCAGAAGGTGAAATACGCTAATATTACAGCAGAAGAGCTGGAAGTTCTTAATATTTTTTATAATAAGGAACATTATATGTTTGATCAGCAGCATCAGAGAAATAATACAGTATTATTTTGTGGATTAGAATCAGAAAACGGTTGTGCGACAGACTTTATCGCAGATAGCGGACGTGACATTGCATCGGATATTACAACTGAGATCTTCTTTAAAGAACTCTTCAGCGATCTGACAGAGAAAGAAAAAAGAAAATCGTGAGCGATTATTTTATCATGGGAAAACAGGTTAAAGAAACAGCAGAGGAACTGGGCATCAGCACACGTCAGGTGAGTAGAGACAAGAACAGTGCTTTGGCAAAAATGTTGAAGAGGATGAAAGCAGCTGGATATGAATCATATGCTGAGGCGGCAGGTGCATTTCTGCAGGAAAGCGATTATATTCCAACACAGATGGAGACACAGAACTCGATTATGAAGAAAAGGACCGGAGAAGTGAGATTGCCATCGGATCATAAGATGAAAAAATAAATTAGTTAAAAATTAATCATGATAATAATGTGATGATATCACAGAAAACAAATGAATTTCAGATTATAATAAAGCCATAAAAAAGAAAAAACAAGGAGGACTGTAAAATGTCTGCTATTATTATCAATAAAAATAATTTTCAGAATGAAATAATGGATTCCGAGAAAACCGTTCTTTTAGACTTTTGGGCTCCCTGGTGTGCTCCCTGTCGTATGGTGGTTCCTATCATGGAGGAGATTGCAGGTGAACGCCCTGATATCAAAGTTGGTAAAATCAATGTGGATGAGCAGCCTGAACTGGCAAGTGAATTTGGTATTATGAGTATTCCAACTTTGGTGGTTATGAAGAATGGGAAGATTGTAACAAAAGTTTCAGGGGCAAGACCTAAGAAGGCAATCTTAGAGATGCTTTAAGAGGTGCGTTAATGGGATTTTTTGATTTTTTAAAACAGGCGAATATCAATCAAGGGATAGAGGAATATAAAACGACTGCCGGTGCAATTCTGTTGGACGTTCGTATCCCGCAGGAATATCAGGAAGGGCATATACCAGAAAGTAAAAATGTGCCATTGCAACAACTTAACAATGTTGTTTCGGTAGTGAAGAATACAGAAATACCGCTGTTTGTATACTGTTATTCCGGAGCCCGAAGTCGTCAAGCAACTGGGATGTTGCAACGAATGGGATATTCTAAAGTAAAGAATATCGGCGGCATTGCTGCTTATTCAGGAAAGGTGGAAAAATAAGATGAAGGTAATAATCGTAGGCGGTGTAGCCGGAGGAGCTACAGCCGCAGCAAGAATACGCAGACTGGATGAACATGCAGAAATTACTGTATTTGAAAGATCTGGATACATATCCTATGCGAATTGTGGGCTTCCATATTATATTGGAGACGTGATCACAGATCCGGAAGAACTTACATTACAGACACCAGAGAGTTTTTTTAAACGTTTTCATATCAATATGAAAATTCATCATGAAGTTATCTCCATACATCCGGATCGTAAAACTGTTTCAGTGAAAAATTTGGAGAATGGTGAAATATTTGAAGAAAATTACGATAAACTTATCCTCTCTCCAGGAGCAAAGCCAACACAGCCGAGACTTCCCGGAGTAGGTATTGATAAACTTTCTACACTTCGTACAGTAGAAGACACTTTTCGTATAAAGGAATATATAAATAAGAACCATCCAAAATCGGCTATATTGGCAGGTGGTGGATTTATTGGTCTGGAACTGGCAGAAAATTTGAGAGAGCTTGGCATGGATGTTACAATTGTTCAACGGCCTAAGCAGCTGATGAATCCTTTTGATCCGGATATGGCATCCATGATCCATAATGAAATGAGAAAGCACGGGATAAAATTGGTACTGGGTTATACGGTAGAAGGATTTAGAGAAAAGGACAATGGAGTAGAGATTCTATTAAAAGATAATCCGTCCCTTCAGGCTGATATGGTGGTGCTGGCAATCGGCGTTACACCAGACACAGCATTAGCAAAAGAAGCCGGTCTGGAGCTTGGCATCAAGGGAAGCATCATAGTGAATGACAGGATGGAGACTTCGGTACCGGATATTTATGCTGCAGGGGATGCAGTTCAGGTAAAACATTATGTTACTGGCAATGATACGTTAATTTCTTTGGCTGGTCCTGCCAATAAACAGGGAAGGATCATTGCAGATAATATTTGTGGTGGTGATAGTCATTATTTAGGTAGTCAGGGAAGCTCCGTTATCAAAGTGTTTGATATGACAGCAGCCACTACAGGTATCAATGAAACCAATGCCAAAAAGTCAGGGTTAGATGTAGATACAGTAATTCTTTCTCCTATGAGTCATGCCGGTTACTATCCTGGTGGAAAAGTGATGACCATGAAGGTGGTTTTTGAAAAAGAGACCTATCGTTTGCTTGGCGCTCAGATTATTGGATATGAAGGCGTTGATAAACGTATTGATGTGCTGGCAACAGCAATCCATGCAGGGCTGAAGGCAACCCAGCTGAAGGATTTGGATCTCGCATATGCACCGCCTTATTCCTCTGCAAAGGATCCTGTAAATATGGCCGGATTCATGATAGACAATATAGCAAAAGGAACCTTAAAACAATGGCATTTGGAAGATATGGATAAGATTTCTAGAGATAAAAATGTTGTGTTGCTGGATGTGAGAACTGTAGGTGAATTTAACAGGGGGCATATGGATGGATTCAAAAACATCCCTGTAGATGAACTGAGGGAACGCATCAATGAAGTCGAGAAAGGAAAGCCTGTATATCTGATATGCCAGAGTGGGCTGCGCAGTTATATTGCCAGCCGTATTCTGGAAGGAAATGGATATGAAACATACAACTTTTCCGGCGGATTCCGCTTTTATGATGCAGTGGCTAATGACCATGCGCTGATTGAAAAGGCATATGCATGTGGTATGAATTATTAAAAATAATCATAATATTTTTATAATTTTCTTGTAGTATAAAAAAATCCCCCATTTATTAGGATGACTTTTATAATTCTGATAAATGGAGGATTCTTTAGATGTTATCGAAAAACAGGTTTATGATCTTTGTAGTGTTTCCAGTTTTTTCAAATCAAGGATTGCGATTTTGCCGCGTGAGAGTTTGACGAGGCCTTCGCCTTGAAAGTATCGGAGCATTCGAGTGATAACTTCCCTGTGGGAACCAAGATGATTAGCAATCGTCTCATGAGTGATTTTCAGCTCGTTTGTTTCTTCGATAGAGGTCTCTTCTAAAAGAAATGAAGCAACTCGCTTATCCAAACTCTTCCACATGATTTGTTCAATCAGCCACATGACATCAGAAAAACGGCTAGCCATTAATTCATTGGTATAGTTTGCGACGGGAGCCGATTCCTTCATGATGTCCTTATAGATTTCAGCAGGGATGATCAGATCAGTATCTTTTTCTGCTTCAATGGTTACTTCAAATTGACTGGAAAGAAAAGAAAAATTATGGAAAAGTATCTATGGGTGTAGTAAGAACTACATATCTTATTGATGAGCAGGGAATCATTATAAAGGCAAATGATAAAGTCAAGGCGGCAGATGATCCTGAAAATATGCTTAAGGAATTGGCATAATGAAGATTATTTTATCACCTGCAAAAAAAGATTATTTTATCTGC
>VOFI01000418.1_pt1 | contig 36001 bp, 41 predicted proteins | sample 5384131 | NCBI WGS metagenome assembly VOFI01 (sample SAMN12384728, study PRJNA508395) | human gut metagenome | isolation source: healthy gut H | host: Homo sapiens
CAAGAGCCATTTCCATAAGCTTGCCTACGCCGTTCTGGTCGAGCTTAGCAAATGGATCGTTCTCGTAGATCTTTGCATCATAGTAAGCATTGAGGAACTTACCAGCGTCATCTCTTGAGAAACCGAATGTCATCTGTGTAAGGTCGTTTGTACCGAAGCAGAAGAAGTCAGCTTCCTTAGCGATCTCGTCAGCTGTAAGAGCAGCTCTTGGGATCTCGATCATTGTACCAACCTCGTACTCAAGGTCAGAACCAGCAGCCTTGATCTCAGCGTCAGCAGTCTCAACAACGAACTTCTTAACATACTTAAGCTCCTTGATATCATTTACCAGTGGGATCATGATCTCAGGCTTAACTGTCCAGTCAGGGTGATTCTTCTTAACGTTGATTGCAGCCTTGATAACAGCCTTTGTCTGCATCTTAGCGATCTCAGGATATGTTACTGCAAGACGGCAGCCACGGTGACCCATCATTGGGTTGAACTCGTGGAGTGAAGCGATGATAGCCTTGATAGTCTCAACAGGCTTGTTCTGTGCCTTAGCAAGAGCCTCGATATCAGCCTCTTCTGTTGGTACGAACTCGTGAAGTGGTGGGTCAAGGAATCTGATAGTAACAGGGTTACCCTCAAGTGCCTCATAAAGAGCCTCGAAGTCAGCCTGCTGCATTGGCTCGATCTTAGCAAGAGCAGCTTCTCTCTCTTCAACTGTATCTGAGCAGATCATCTCTCTGAAAGCGGCGATTCTGTCAGGAGAACATGTGCTCAGTACGGCAAAGACCGATACCTTCAGCACCCAGCTCTCTTGCCTTCTTAGCGTCAGCAGGAGTATCTGCGTTTGTTCTAAAATCAACAGGGCTGAAATGTCTATTTTGTCGGTGGAAGCAGCTGCCTCTGCAGAAAATACCTACTTATGTCCGATACCGCAGACAAACGGCAATATATGACATGCCGTACATTTATAATGCGCTGAACGGGGTGCGCCACGCTTATTTCTAAGTCACCTATATCATACCATATCCGCAAGCATTTGTCAATAACAAAATGCAAATAAAAAGCCCTGCTGAAAACAACAGGGCTGAAACGTCTATTTCGTCGGCTGGAAGCCAAGATACCTGTACAGCTACATTATAGCATATCCGCAAGCATTTGTCAACACCAAAATGCAAAATAAAAAGCCCTGCTGAAAAAAAAACAACAGGGCTGAAAAGTCTATTTCGTCGGCTGGAAGCCAAGATACCCAAGATACCTGTGACTTATGTCCGAACACAGCAGACAAACTGTGATATATCTGGTCTTTCGACAACTATATTATATCACATTACGGCTTATTTGTCAACACTATACCACCTGAAAAAAGATAAAATTTCAGATAATCCGTTTCAGGCACATTGAGAAGTATCGGGTGGTCAGGGGCCTGCTGTCTTGCTTCGATAAGCTTTAGCTGAACGCCTGCGTCCTTTGCGGCACTCATTACCATTTTCACAAACAGCCTGTTCTCCATAAAGTGCGAGCATGAGCAGGTAGCAAGATATCCACCCCTGGGCAGAAGCCTCATTGCCCTGTAGTTTATCTCCTTGTATCCCCTCTCAGCGCTCCCAACTGTCTTTCTGCTCTTTGTGAAAGCAGGCGGGTCAAGGATTATCATGTCATAATCAGCCTTTTCCTCAAGAAGCTTCGGGAGCAGGTCGAAAACGTCTGCACAAAGAAAATCCATTCTGTCCGTCAAACCGTTTCTCTCAGCATTCTCCCTAGCCGTATCAACAGCGAACTGTGAAACGTCCACCGCCGTAACGTGCCTTGCACCGCCCATTGCCGCATTGAGTGCGAAGGATCCAGTGTGAGTAAAGCAGTCAAGGACCTTCTTGCCCTTTGCTATCTTCGACACCGCAAGGCGGTTATATTTCTGGTCAAGGAAAAATCCTGTTTTCTGACCATTCTCAACATCGACCTCATAGCGTATGCCGTTTTCTGTTATCTCAGTGATATTTGACGGTGGCTCAGGGAGAAATTCAGCCTTATACCAGCCCTTGTATTGTTCCAAGCCCTCCAGCTTTCTGATAGCGACATCGTTACGCTCCATTATGCCCGAAACCGCAACTCCGTCTTTGGAAGCTCTTCAACAAGAAGCCTGAATATCATATCCTTTATCATATCCATGCCGTAGGAAAGCACCTGCGAAACAAGTATATCTCCATACTTGTCGATAGTAAGCCCCGCATGCCGTCAGCCTCACCAAAAATAAGCCTGCAAGCCGAAAAATCGTCCCCCATAACAGTTTTTCTGTAATCTATAGCATAGCGGATACGTCTGCGGAAAAAGTTTTCCGAAAAATTTTCATTTGCGTTGTCAGATAAGATCCTTATCCTTATCTTGCTGTTAAGGCTGAGAAAGCCCGTTCCAAGATAAGAGCCTTTTTCAGAGAAAACATCGCAAAGCTCGCCGTTTTTCAAACCCTCAGGCTCGTTTCTCAGTTCGTCACAATACACCCATGGGTGACCGTTTTTCAGGGACATTTCCCCTTTTTTCGATATAGTGAATGCAGGATAGATTCTTTTGCTTTTCATTATTATACCTCACAATAATTTATACATTATCCACACAATATAAGACCGTAGGGGGACGACGCCCTCGGCGTCCCACCACTCTATGTTCTGTGTAAAAACATCAGCAATATTGCCTTAAAGTATAATTATAGCACAATTCTCTCTATTCTGCAATACATATGTATCACCGCACCCGAAAATTTTCAGATGCGGCGTTATATGGGGATTATAACATCAGCACTTTGTATTACAAAGCGCCAAAATGAAGAAAGCTTATTTGTCCGCAGGGTCAATAAACTCGATAGGGTCTATCCACTGACCGTTCTTTTTCAAGCCAAAGTGCAGATGAGAAAGCTCTGCCGCTTCCGCCTGAGCAGTGTCGCCCACAGCACCTATGACCTCCCCTGCATTCACCTCGTCGCCCTCCTTGACGGACATTTCCTTTGACAGATTGTAGCAATGCCCTACAATGCCGTTTCCATGATCGATAGTCATGCAGTTGCCCCACAGAGGGTCGTCCCATATCTTTGTGACAGTGCCCTTGTTCATCGCCTTGACAGGCTCGCAAGGTCAGCTTTGATATCAACGCCGTCATGGGTTTTCCAGTAGCCGAGAGTTTCCGACTTCACACGCTCGCCATTAGAAAACGGCTCTAATATCTCACCGTTCACAGGCATGACATTTGGCTGCGTCTGAATGTCCACATCCGGCTTGGAGCTTTCGTCCTTTTTAACGTCCGTTTTCTTGTTATCAGCCTGCTTTGGCGCAGTGCTGTCAACGCTCGAAATAGTCAGATTGTCGGTGATATCCTCCATAGCCTTGTTATATGCAGCTATACCCGCACCGCCAAGAGCCAGCAGACACGCCGCAAGTGTAATGTAAACACCCTTCGCTCCCAGAGCCTTGCCTGCGTGTGAATTTCTGATACTGAATTTTTTCATACACACAAAACCTTTCTCCGATATGATTTCCGCAGCCACTGTTGCGCCCACGGCAGTCTTATGCTATCGGCGGCATAAGTCCTCTGGCATTATTTTTGACATATACGGGTAAAATATTCACAGCAAAATAAAAATACCGCACCCAAGCTTTCACCCAAGTGCGGTATTCCCTATTTCTAATCACATTTATGTAGGGGACGGCGTCCTCGACGTCCCACAAAGTCCAAATTGTCCCTATCCGTTTTGTATCTTTCTTTTGTCCTCTCAGCCTTACCTATCCTGCGGTTTTTTTCCTCACAAACTTATACACAACCCCTGCAATAGCAAGCACCGCCGCAACTCCTGCCAGACAAAGGCAGACTATAACATCATAGCGGCTGTTGTCAGCACCTTTCACCGAAACTATCTCAGACAGTTTCATGCCGTTCCATGCATTGCTCAGCACAGTCATTGCCGCTACCCATACCACAGATGCCGCAAAGCAAAGTGCACACTTGAAAAAGCCGTTCACCTTTAGATACCTTATAATAAGGAACACAGCCCACACCAATGCCACACAAGCCACCGTTGCAAGCATGCCGTCACGAAGGTCTACCACGTCACCGTATTTCAGTGTACCATAAATAACGCAGGCAAAAGTCAGTACCGAATCCGCCGCCATGCAGATAAGCCCCTTGCAATTTCTCACATACTTTTCAAGCTGTTCACTTCTCAGCACGAAAGGCAAAAATATGATAGCCTCCCCAAGAAGTGTTCCAAGTGTCGCCATTACAAACCAATCCCCGTGTGAATAAACGCACCCTGCGACATAAAGAAGCATAAGCGAAACCGTCGCAGAACCTAACGTCCATAACGCCCTGTTTTTCTTCACAAGCACAGGCACATTGATGAAAGAAAACGTTAGCATCAGCGACGTGATAAGCACCATGAACCAACCTATACCACCATGAGCCACATTATAAATAAAGCTCGGTATTATCGCCGCAAGATAGCCTATCCCAGTTATGATAGTGTACCCCCGAACAAAGCTTTTATAACTTCGCGCCATAAACTCAGCCTCTCTCTGCTGATTGTCCTCGCTCGCCGTGCAAAGCTCGTGCTCAGAAATGCCCAGCACCCTGCAAAGTCCCGATATCATCGTTATATCAGGATATGATACCCCTCTCTCCCACTTGCTCACTGCCGACTCAGTAACATAAAGCTCCTTAGCAAGGTCTTTTGAGAAAGGCACAGTTCTTTTCTTTTTGATTGAATGAATTTTCCAAGAGTAATTTTATCTTCCATAGCATATCACCTTTCGATTTGTTCGGAGTGCACTCTCTATGGTCAACATTATAGCCCACGGCTTTGAAAATGTCAATAAAATCGGGCTGGACTGTCAGTCAAGTCACCTACCTACGCACTTTGCAGCACCTCCGCCAACACGCAGGCATAAAAAATCGCCCTGCTAAAAAGCAAGGCGTTGTTGGAGCGGGTCAGAGGGATCGCACCTCCATCTCCTTTCAGGAAGAAAAGTATTCTGGTAATTGAAATAAACCCGCAAAAAATATGAAGTCCTTACTTATCGTAAGGACTTTTTGGAGCGGATTACGAGGCTCGAACTCGCTACCTCCACCTTGGCAAGGTTGAGCTAAATCCGCATTTGGTGCTTCCGGACGGAATCGAACCATCGACACGAGGATTTTCAGTCCTCTGCTCTACCGACTGAGCTACAGAAGCAAAACAATGGCGACCGGAATGGGGCTCGAACCCACGACCTCTAGCGTGACAGGCTAGCGTTCTGACCCGCTGAACTACCCGGCCATTGAAAAAAATAACTTCAAACTTTTTTCGAGTTCAGCTCTCCGAGAATGAAGAATAATTATTATCGTTGACAGGCAAATCTCTTTACCTGTCACGAAATAATTGGTGGGAACAACAGGGCTCGAACCTGTGACCCTCTGCTTGTAAGGCAGATGCTCTCCCAGCTGAGCTATGCTCCCTTTTAGCTGGTTTGTTGTTTTCAGGACTTTGTTTTGTGACTTTGTTTCGTTGTGTCCCTCACAACAGTATCTATTATACACTATCCCACCCTGTTTGTCAACACTTTTTTGATATTTTTTATGTTTTGTATCATTTACAATACCAGTCCGATATTTTTAAAAACTTATGTGCATTTGCAACATCAAAGCCGCATTTTTCGCCTTGAAATGGGCTTTTTTCATCAGGCTTCCCCAAAAAAATCCGCCGAGCCACACGCCCGACGGATAAATATTCTCAAAAATTATTTCTTATCAAGCTGTTTTTTGAGCTTTTCCTGCTCCTGCTCCATAAGCTTCATAAGTTCCTCCAAGGAAGCTGACGCTGTCTTTGTCTGCTGTGCAGGCTTTGCCGCAGGTTTTGCCTGCACAGGCTTTTTTTCTCAGGCTCAGGGGCTACAGTACCCTCAGTTGAAGCTGCCTCGTCAAGAAGCTGTGAAGCTCTCTCGTAGTAAGAACGGTCTATCTCAGCACGCTCTTCCTTTTCCGCAGGTCTTTCAAATATAGTTTCCTCGACCTCTTCTACTTCCTCGATAACTTCCTCCGTTTCAGCCTTCTCTTCACCCTCAGGCTCAGCCTTGTGGTGAGAAGCTATCTCGTCGTCAACGTGCTTGCGATGTTTTGCGATCTGCTCGCCCTCGTTCTCGCCGCCGAACAGGAAATCGTCAAGAGTAACGCTCTCTGCAGGTTCTTGCTCGTCATCGTCCTCTTCCTCATCATCTGAAGAATGAGTAGCTATAGCAATTATAAGCTCGATAACAACGAGCAGGAATATAGGAACAACAGCGCACACTATCATACCGAATGTTGACGACATAAACGTAAGCACCTTGCCTGCTGTCATGTAATATGTAGAAGCTACGCCCACAACGTTCTTTGAGCTTATCTCATAAAGCTTTGCAGGGTCTTTTTCCTGATAAACAGTGTAAACAACGCCGTTGTTATCGTCAGTTGAAGTGATGTCATAAAGCCAGAACACGCTTGTTCCAATATCAGGCACGTTCTCGCACACAACTGCCTCGCCTATCTTGTCTGTGCTAGGGGTCATGTTCGATGTGATAACAAGTGCGCCATTAGGAACTCTGTCACCCATGCCGTCACCATTCATTATGTACAGGCTGTAGCCTGCAATGCTCGGTGTAACGTTCTTGTTTTTGAAAACACGTCCCACTCCCACAACTATAAGCATTTCCAGAATAATAAAAACAATAAAGAATATCAGCACGTTCTTGCCTGCTGATGACTTCTGCTTAGTAGCACTGCTCATACTAAAAATAACATTCCTTTCCAAGATATATCCAAAATATCATATTTTATCGCACTAATATATTTATTATATCACAAAGTGCCGCAAATTTCAACACATTTGAGCATATTTTTTGTTTTCGAGAAAATTACTCATTTTTGTAAAGTATTATCGTGACAGTACACAGTTCGTCATTTTTTATGACCGCATATTTCGAGGTAGACCAATCTCCCCCAGCCTGACTGTATGCACGCCTCAGCACGTCAAAGATAACACCGCTATTCTCATCAAAGAGAGTATCCACAGCCTTGTCATACATTTCACTGTCAGCACATTTTAGCCTTGCATATCCACTGTCAGCCATTGCTTCCGCCACAGAACGGCACATCATCTGAACGACATCATCACCGCTTTGAGCATACAGATCGTTTCTTCTGTAATAATTTGCCCCCGAGGAAAATGCCTCAGGATAGTTCAAAAACTTGTTGTCGTCCGCTGTATGGTCTTTTGCACACTCGGCGTCAGTGATGCCAAAATAGTCATAGCGGATATAGTCCTCCCCTGCATCTGTCACAGGATCGTCCCAAGTAAGGTCAACGTTCGTCCATTCACCGTCTATCATGACCTTGTTCCATAAATGTGGCTGAACAGCTCCGCCGTCATAGGCTTTGCCTGCCACAGGTATGCACTTTATACCCGCCTTGGTGCAAAGTATCTGCATAGCCTTTGCATACCCCTCGCACACAGCCTTACCCTCTACAAGACAGCCATATGCAGAATAATAATCCGACCAGCCCTGCTCAATGCCTGCAAGTATCTCCCCGACCTTTTTATCCAGCTTTTCTTTCTCTGCCTGCGCTTCCTCAGCGGTCTTGTCATATGTGACCTCCACAGATGTCACATATCCATCTCCGTCAATGCAGATAGTATACTGTGAACCGAGATAGTCGATATAAGGACAAGCCGAAGTAAGCATGGAGATAAACGCACCGATATCGTCCTTGCTTATAACTCCCTCAGCCAGCTCCACAGAGCTTTCAAATTCGCTCAGCCCTTTGTAAAGCTGTGAAAACACGCGTTTTCGTCAGTACAAAGAAAATCGGCGATATACTCTGCCGTGTCAGGTATCTCAAGTGCCGTAAAACTCTCGTTTCTGCTGTCAAGCCCTGTTTCAGTATGTCTTTCCGAACTGGCTTCAACATACGCATGAGTGTTCACAAAAGTATTTTTTGAACGGTTTTTATTTTTTCTCCCGTTCCGCCTAAGCTGCACCCCGATGCAGATAAGCACTGCCGCTGTGAGTGCGGCGACCTCTTCAATTTTCTTTTTTTTCAATTTTTGTCCTCGATTTTTACACAAAATTCTGTCTGTATCTTTCAGCCCTTAGTCCGTGACCTCTTCATCACAGAAACTGCGATTATCATAATAGAACGTGCAATGAGGTTTGTCGCAACTACCCTGCCCGTTCTGCCAAGCAAAGCCGCAAGCCTTATTGCCTTCGGGTCTTTGTCCTCCTCAGCCATTTTCTTTAGCTTTGCGTCATTGAACTCCACAGCCGCATTTTCGCACAAGGTAAGAAAAGCCATAAGCAATATTACCGCCGCACAAACACCTATTCCCGTCCACAGTCGCCCGACATCGTCCATAAAAAATTTCATCATATACTATTTATTATAGGCAACATATGCTCCTTTGTCAATAGATATTGTCACAATTTTTCACATTCTGCCTGAATTTCATATGGACAATTTTAGTTATGAAAAAAAGCAGACGAGCCGCAAAGCCCATCTGCTTACATCAAACAATATTATTTCTCTGCCGCACCTATCTTGGAAACTGAGTCCCTAGTAGTGTTTACGTCCTTAAGGCTCTTTGTAAGCACCTCAGCCGCCTCAGAAAGCGACTTGTTAAGATTTTCAGAAAGTGCCTCACGGATAGCCTTGTCCTTAGCCTTAGCCTGCTCAACGATATCCGCAGCCTGCTTGTTAGCCTCTGCAGCTATCTGCTTTGCATAGTCAGCCGCCTGCTTGATGATCTCCTCCTGAGCCACAAGCTTCTTAGCCTCGTCCTTAGCCTTCTTTACGATCTCCTCGGCTTCCTTGTTGCCTCAGTAAGGATATTTTTCTTATCTCTTGTCATATCCTTTGCACGCTTTATCTCACCCGGAAGGTTAAGTCTTATGCTGTCGATGTATTCACGCATCTGCTCAACATCGATCATTTTTTTTCTGTGAAAACGGTACGCTTGAAGACTTGTCAAGCAGTTCGTCCATAAGTTCAAGTATTTCCTCTACCGTCATTTTAAACACCCTTTCATTACTGATCTATATTATTGGCAGGCTTATAGAGCCTGTCAGTGATCTTGCTCTGTATCTGTTTCGGCACAAAGCCTGTGATATCTCCGCCGAAGCTTGCGATCTCCTTTACAACGCTTGACGAAAGGAACATATTCTCTCCCGTAGTGGTGAGAAACACCGTTTCAGCGTCATTGTAAAGCTTTTTATTTGCAAGAGCCATCTGGAACTCATACTCAAAGTCAGACACAGCCCTAAGTCCCTTTACGATAGCATTAGCGCCCGTCTTTTGCAGATAATCCGCCAGCAGACCGTTATAACAATCCACCACCACATTATCAAGATGCTTTGTGACCTCGATTATCATTTCCATTCTCTCAGTCGGCGTAAAAGCAGCCCTCGATTTATTAGCATTAAAGGACACCAGTACTATCACCTTATCGAAAAGCTTTGAAGCTCTGTCGATTATATCCAGATGACCCAGCGTAACAGGGTCAAAGCTTCCCGGGCAAACAGCGATACGCATCAATAGTCCACTTCTTTCATTGGTATCTTATAGACCGTCAAAGCGGTCTTACCGTATTTATATCTCTTATGAAGCTTAAGTCTGCCGTAGCTTTCTCCAAGCTCAAGCTCCTTTTCATGCTCGCACACAATGATAGCACCATCATTGAGCTTGCTCTCCACAAGCTCCAAGGCCTTTTCAACTATGCCCATTCTGTAAGGCGGGTCGATAAAAACTATATCAAGCCCGGCTTTGGCAACTTTAAGATATTCCAGACTATCCATGCAAAGCACACGGGATTCCTTATTGAAACCGCATGAATCCACATTATCCTTGACGATAGCCACAGCCTCAGGATTGCTGTCCACGAAAACGCAGTGACTAGCCCCACGGCTGAGAGCCTCTATACCCATTTGACCGCTGCCTGCAAAAGGTCAAGCACCGAGCTTGCTGGTACATCAAACTGAATAATGGAAAAAACAGCCTCTTTTTACCATATCTGTAGTTGGTCTTGTATCCAACGACTCCAAAGTTTTAAGCTTTTTTTCCCCTGCATGAACCTGTAATAACTCTCATAAAAAATAACTCCAAAATAAAAGTATACAATCATTATACTATATTAATTACCATTTGTCTAGACTATTCGCCGATATTTTTTTATTTTTTATACCACACACAAAAAGGGACTTCACAGTGGAAGTCCCTTTAGTTATTTTAATTACGTACTCTAAGAAACAAGTCCTCAGTTAAGATTACTTTCTCTTAGAAACTACGATAGCTGCACCTGCGAGAGCGATACCTGCAAGAGCGATGCCTGCTGTTGCGCCTGTAGCTGCTGTTTTGTCAGAAGCTGCATTTGAAGATGTAGCAGTTGTTGTGCCTGTTGTACCAGTCTTTGAAGAAGTTGTTGCGGCTGTGCTGTTAGCCTTTGAATCAGTCTTGCTGTCAGACTTAGAATCTGTCTTGGAATCATCCTTTTTTTTTGCTGTTTGAATCTGTGCCAGAAGTAGCAGGAGCAACAGGAACAGCGTTAGCAGCCCATATCCAGCCCTCGTTTGTTGAGCCGTCATCGAACTTCTGAGCCTCAGCGTTTACAGTACCTGACTGAGCGATAGAAATTGTGTAAGAGCCGTCGCCGTTGATAGCAGTATCCTGGCAGTCAACGTTTGTGTCGAATCCACCTGCGCCACCTGCGATACCTACGCACTTGTTAGGGAAGTAAGCTGGCTGTGCAACCTTATCCTTTTCTTTGTCATCTGGATTTCTGAAATCCCAAGTGCCGTCAGCTTGGAAAGATACACCAGCATTGCCTGTTGTGTCACCAAGACCTTCAATTGTGAAGTCAATAGTGATGTACTCACCAGCGCCTGCTACAGTGTAGTCAGTGATCTCTGATGTGAACTTGCTGTTCCACTTGTTGATGATCTGGAAGCAGAGCTTGTCTGAATCAGTCTTGCCAGGAGCAGCACTTACGTTAAACTCCTGTGAACCGATCTTTACCTTAAGATCCTTACAAGTAACGACCTGACCATTTACAAGAGCCTCATCGTTATCGTTGTACTCACATGGGATATCTGTAGCGATGAACAGATAGTTGTAAGCTGTTGAATCAGCAGCGAAAGCTGTTACTGCCATAGCTGTTGTAGCTATAGCTGCTGCAGCCATGCCTGCGAAAATCTTTTGTAAGTTTCATTTCTAAAACTTCCTTTCTTAAATAACTTTAAATATATTGTACTTTATTTACCGAAAAAATTCAATCGGCTGATTTAACAAATATGATATCGTTTTCTTATGCAATCATGACAATTTGTACTATTGATTTTTAGAAATATAGCCCAATTTTCGCACTTCACAAAACTTTTTTATCTTATGTAAAAATACTAAACCGTCATTTATCAAGCTTTTTCTTCTGCACCTTTCCAGTCACTTTCAGCACGATTCCTCTAGGAGCAAATTTAGACCCTGCATAAAGCGCCTTTATAGACCTCTCAGGGATAATGATGAGCTTTCTGCCGAACATTCCCTCCAGAGCCTTTTTTGCACAAAACTGTGGTGTTATGGAGCTTACGCCGAACTTGCAGTTTGCAACGTCATTGAACTCCGTATCCACAGGACCCGGGCATACCGCACAAACGTGTACCCTGCTGTTTCTCGCCCTCAACTCCTCATATATTGCGCTGGTAAGGCTCACAACATAAGCCTTTGAAGCATAGTATGTTGCCATCATAGGACCACCATACATAAGCCCTGCCGAGGAAGCTATATTCATTATATAACCCCTGTCAGCGGCAACAAAGTCTTTCAAAAACAGTTTTGTGAGCATATGCACCGCCGTAATGTTGGTGTCTATCATTTTAAGCTCAGTGTCCAGAGGAAGCTTGTCAAAGCTGCCCACTGCACCAAAGCCTGCACAGTTCACAAGCACTGATATCTTCTCGCTCTTTGTTTCCTCATAAAGTCAAAAAACTGAATAAAAATGTCAAAATCTCTTGACATTTACTTTAAAGTATGGCATAATGTTAATATAATTTTAAGAAATAGAATAAAATTAAACTGAGAAATCAAAGAACAAAGAACAAGGAGATAAAAAATTATGAGTTGTACCCTTTGCATACTTGCCGCAGGTCTTGGAAGTCGCTTCAAAGGCGGCATAAAACAGCTTGAACCTTTCGGACCAAACGGCGAGATAATAATGGATTATTCTATCTATGACGCCGTTGAGGCAGGCTTTGACAAGGTCGTATTCATTATAAGAAAGGATATCCGTGATGCCTTTGATAAAATGATAGGCGACCGTATCTCAAAGTACGTCAAGATAGATTACGTTTATCAGGAGCTTGACTGTCTTCCGGAGGGCTATTCCGTTCCTGAGGGGCGTGTTAAGCCGTGGGGTCACGGTCACGCAGTCTGCTGTTGCAAGGGCGTTATAAATGAGCCTTTCGCAGTAATAAACGCTGATGATTTTTACGGCAAGGAAGCTTTTGTGAAGCTCCACGATTTTCTCTGCAATGAAAACTCAGATCGCAAAAAGCTTCATCTCGGCATGGCAGGCTTCATACTGAAAAACACTCTAAGCGACTTCGGTGCAGTGAACAGAGGTGTCTGTGAAGTGAAAGACTCTATGCTCACAGACGTTGTTGAAACCTACAATATCCGCCGTGAAAATGACGGCAAGGTCTATTCCGGCAAGGAAGAAACAGCCGAGCTTGACGAGAACTGCTATGTGTCAATGAATATGTGGGCTTGCCCTGACGGCTTTATAGATAAGCTCAATGGTATGTTCACAGACTTTATGAAAGAAAATAAAGACAGCCTGACAGCGGAGTTTCTCCTCCCTGTGGGTATCGATATAATGATAAAAACAGGTATTGCAGACTGCAAGCTTCTGGAAACTCACGATAAGTGGTTCGGCGTTACATATAAAGAAGATAAGCCAACCGTTAAAGCCGATATCGCAAAGCTTATAGAGGCTGGCGTTTATCCTGAAAAGCTTTGGAAATAAAACTTTTTCAAACAAATAATACAGAATAATTTGTCAACAATAAGTCGGGCAGAACAAATTCTCCCGACTTTTTTTGCGTCTGTTTGTAAAAAGTGAAGAAAATCCTTAATTCGACTAAAAAGCACTTGAAAAAAGGCTGTAAAATGTGTTATGATAATCTTTGAAACGGATCTGCATTTTTGCAGGTCAGGAGAGATAATATAAGAGGTAGTATAATGGAGAGCCAACACGGTAGCAATTTGAAAAATATAAGAAAAAAAAGAGCCACAGCACAGCAAAGCATAGTGTCATTGAGTTGTCTTGTGTGCATAGCATTTGCGGCAATATGGGGTTTCCATGCAGGAAGCGGCAACAGCAGGGCTGTGGAAGCAAAGAAGATGTCAGCTTCAAGCTCTGTGGCAGAGAACGAAAGCTCCGAGAGCAATGCGGACAGCTCTTCTCAGGCAGAAAGCATGGTCGATGAGAGTGGCATAGATGAAAGCCTTACTGACAGCTCAGTTACCCATGATGACGCCGACGACCTTTCCGACGCAGTTTTCATAGGCGACTCACGAACAGTTGGTCTGCAAAACAACTGCGATAAACCAAAGGCAACGTTCCTTTGCTCTGTGGGAATGCACATCGACACCGTTATGACAGACCAGAACATCACCCTCTCAAACGGCAATGCAGGCACTGTTATCGACGCTCTTGGAGAAAGACAATATGGCAGAGTGTATATAAACCTCGGCACTAACGAGCTTGGCTGGCCTTTATATCGACACCTTAGGATTATTATACACAGCTTATCACAAAAATTCAGGAGATACAGCCTGACGCTGTTATCTATGCTGAATCTATCCTCCCTGTAACAGCTTCAAGAAGCTTGCAGGGCGACGCCATAAATAACACAAATGTAGCCACATTCAATCAGGCTATCTCAGAGGTGGCACAGCAGACAGGTATAAATTATCTTGACTGTACCTCCGCTGTAGCAGGCGCAGACGGCACTCTTCCGGAGGAAGCCTCCTCAGACGGAATACACCTTATGAGCGAATACTGCGACAAGTGGCTCAACTATATAATCGACAACACATAAGAAAGGAAAGAAGAATTATGAAAACAAAGAAGATACTCTGCACTCTTATGGCAGTTATGTGCATTGGCACAGCAGCACTTACAGGCTGCGGTTCAGACTCTGACAGCAGCACAGCAGGCTCCGCAAATTCAGCGGCAGCCGCTCAGACAAACGAAAGCGTTGACGTAACAGCCGTTGCGGACAAGCTCAAGGACGGCATAAAGTTCAAGGACGAGCTTGCAGAGCTTGACGAAGCAAAGATAGAAAAGATAATCGGCATATCAGCAGACAGCTATACAAAGGCTAAGGTCTATGTAAGCTCATCAGGAGGAACAGCCGAGGAGATAGACTGCTTTGAAGCCAAGGACGCAGACAGTGCAAAGGCTATCGCAGATACACTTACAGCAAGAGTCGAAAGCCAGAAAAAGGTTTTTGAAAACTATGTTCGGAGGAAATGACAAAGCTTAATGACCCTGTTCTTGTAACCAACGGCAATTATGTTTACCTCTGTCTTTCAAACGATAACGATAAAGCAAAAGAGATAATAGGCTAGGAGTAATAAATATATGCTTTTTTTTTTCAAGTACAACATTTCTGTTCGCATTCCTGCCTATTGTACTGATAACGTATTATATCGTCCCACGCATAACACGCAATCTGGTGCTGTTTATTTTCAGCCTTGTGTTTTACGCATGGGGCGAACCTGTTTATATCGTCCTCATGATAGCTTCCACTATCGTTGCGTATATAACAGGACTATTGGCAGACAAACAGCGTAAAAACGCAAAAAAATACACTCCGCTCATCGCAATGATAGGAGCGGTGGTGTGGAACATCGGGCTTCTTCTGTTTTTTAAATATACCGACTTTTTCATCGGTGCGGCAAACAGCATTTTCGGCACGCAGATAAAGACCTTGGGTCTTGCCCTCCCTATCGGTATCTCATTCTACAGCTTCCAGACCCTTTCATACGTTATCGACGTTTATAAGGGCGAAGTAAGAAGTCAGAAGAACTTCCTTGACCTTGCCACCTATGTTGCCCTTTTCCCACAGCTTATCGCAGGTCCTATCGTAAGATACATCGACGTTGCGGAACAGCTCAAAAAGCGTAACGAGAGCATAGAGCATTTTGCACAGGGCGTGTGGAGATTTTCCATAGGTCTTGGCAAAAAGTCATTCTCGCAAATACTATCGGCGAGCTTTTCGACACTATCTCAAACTCAGCACAATCCGAACTGAGCGTTGCCGCAAGCTGGCTGGGCATAATAGCCTATACCTTCCAAATATACTTTGACTTCTCAGGCTATTCCGATATGGCGATAGGTCTTGGCAAAATGTTCGGCTTCGACTTTCTCGAGAACTTCAACTACCCTTACATCTCCACCTCTATCACAGACTTCTGGAGACGCTGGCATATGTCCCTTTCAAGCTGGTTCAGAGATTATGTCTATATCCCACTTGGCGGTAACCGCAAGGGCAAAGCAAGACAGTGCCTTAACATCATGATAGTATGGTTTCTCACAGGCTTCTGGCACGGTGCAAACTGGAACTTTATGCTATGGGGCGTGTACTTCGGTGTGATACTCCTATGTGAAAAGCTTTTTCTTGGGCAAAGCCCTGAAAAAGATACCTGCATTTTTCCAGCATATCTACGCACTTCTCTTTATAGTCATAGGTTGGGGAATATTCTCCTATGAAGATTTCGGCAAGCTCACACGAACTTCAAGAATATGTTCGGCGCAGGGGGACTTCCTCTCATAAATCACCAAACAGTGTTCTGGCTCGCACAGTATGCAGTAACAATAGTGATACTTGTGATAGCTTCAACACAGCTTCCAAAAAAGCTTTGCCTGAAACTTCAAACCAAGTGTCCTGAGATATGCGGCTGTATACTCCAACCGCTGTTCGCATTAACACTTTTGGCAGTTTCCACCGCCTACCTTGCAGGTAATTCATTCAATCCGTTCCTGTATTTCAGATTTTAAAGGAGGACGGCAGATATGAAAAAACAACTTAAAAACTATATTATGATAGTGTGCTTTCTGCTGTTCATATTCGGCTTTGCAGTGGCAAGTTTTATTTCCGAGGACCGTGAATTCTCCGAAAATGAGAACCGCTATCTACAGCAAGCCCCTGAGTTTTCGTGGAAAAAGCTTGAAAAAGGCGAGTTCACATCGGATATCGAAAGCTATATGTCCGATCAGATATTCATGAAAGACCAGCTTGTGAGTCTTAAAACAGTCACCGACCGCACGCTTCTGAAAAACTATCAGAACGGCGTATATTTCGGCAAGGACGGCTATTATCTCCAAGACTATCAGGAAAACAGACCTCTTATTGAGAAAAATATAAGCTGTCTTAACGATTTTGCTGACAGCCTCGATAAATCCGTCGACGTAAGCTTTCTTCTTGTGCCGAATGCAGTTTCCGTTATGTCAGACAAGCTCCCTGCGGTCACACAGACCGACGATCAGCTTAAAAGCGAAAAGTATATAAGCTCTATCCTCAGCGACAGGATAAACCTCTGCTTCCCATATGACCAGCTCAAAGACGCCGCAAAGTCCACGCAGGTTTTCTATAAGACCGACCACCACTGGACAGCCGAGGGCGCAAAAGTGGGATTTGACGCACTTATGACAGCCATGAATGAAGATATCCCACAGGTATCCTACAATATAGAAACTGTAAAGGACTTCCACGGCACGCTCTATTCCAAAGCCCCAACAGACTTCTCCGCTGCTGACGAAATGCACTTCTACACAAACCCTGACAACAGCGTAAAGGTAAATTATGTTGAAGAAAACAAACAAACAGACACCCTTTTTGACGATTCATTCAAGACCAAAAAGGATAAATACTCCACATTCATGGGCGGAAACTTTGCCCTCACGGAAATAGAAACAAACGGCGAAAGCGACGAACACGTCCTTATTATAAAGGACAGCTACGCAAACACAGTTATGCCATACAAATGCCTTTTTATCCATTTTGCTTCTCAGCCTTGTCAGCGCACTGCGATAATTCTCCACGATGAAATCTAAGCTCAGGCTCTCTTGTAAGCATAGCAACCTGTCTTTGCAAGTCTGCTTACAAGCTCAATGCTGATAAGGTAAGCAGCAACAACAGAGATAACGTCCTTTACAAGATAAGGAACAGAAACAAGAAGTATAGACTTGCCAATAGAGATATTAGCAACGATAGCGTACTGGATAGCACCGAGCAGGTGGTCGCAAGCAAGACCTGCGATACCAAGCACGATAGCGATGACCTTACCGCTTATCTTGTCAGAGCAGAACTTTGCGCCAAGACCACAAAGAAGAGCCATAACGATAAATCCGTAAATGAATCCACCTGTATACCCTACGATAACGGAAAAACCGCCTGACCAGCCAGCGAATACAGGCACGCCTATAGCGCCCAGCAGACCATAGACCAGAGCAGACACAGCACCGCCCTTCCAGCCGAGAAAATATCCTGCCAGAGGAATAGTTATCTGCGAAAGCACAGCGATTATAGCCGTCATAACTCCGATACCGACTATTTGTTTTGTTTTGTTTTTAGCATTGTTATTCATTGTAAACCTATCCTTTACTTTTTATTTGACAATTAATATTGTATCACATACCGAACCTATTGTCAACCAAAAATATTTATTTCGGTATACAATTATAAAGCGTCGGTAAACGATAGTTTTATACAAATTTAATAACAATCAACGAAAACACGGCATTGCCCTTCCGAACGGGACACCGAGGGCGTCGTCCCATACAGTATTTCGGGCAACTTCCTACCACCGCAAAATCGCTACACTCGGTGCTGTCTTTTACTTCATACTTGAGCACAACTCTGTTCAGCTTTGCCAATTCCTCACTCCTCATTTCTCACTTCCCCTTGTGCATTTTGCCCTTAAATCCTACTAAATTGATAGAATTAATATCAGTTTTCACAAAAATGCGAAAAATCATCTTAAACCTATTGACATTCCTCTATGGGTGTGGTATAGTATAGATACGCTAAAACATACTAAACGACTAGGATTAATATGAATTTGAAATGAGGCGTTGAAAATGAGTGTAAAAATACTGAAACTGAAAACAGCGTACGATTCACGAATGTGTATGTGCTGTATGTGTTGCTGTTAAAATCAGCATAAAGTTCAGTAACAAAAATTTTTATCGGATTTAAAAAACATCAATTTAATGAAAGAGGTAATTTAAAATGAGCGCAATAAACGAAAGAAATCTTAAATTTGAAACACTTCAGCTTCACGTTGGTCAGGAAACAGCAGACTCTGTAACAGACGCAAGAGCTGTTCCTATTTATCAGACATCATCATACGTTTTCCATAACTCACAGCATGCCGCTGACAGATTCGCTCTTAAGGACGCAGGCAACATCTATGGCAGACTTACAAACCCAACTGAGGACGTTTTTGAAAGACGTATCGCAGCTCTCGAGGGCGGCACAGCAGCTCTTGCAGTTGCATCAGGCGCAGCAGCAGTAACATACGCTATTGAGAACGTAGCCCTTGCAGGCGACCATATCGTAGCTGCAAAGAACATCTATGGCGGCACATATAACCTGCTTGCACACACTCTTGTTGATTACGGCATCACAACAACATTTGTCGATCCGCTTGACCCAGCTAACTTTGAAAAGGCTATCAAGGAGAACACAAAGGCTCTCTATATCGAAACTCTTGGCAACCCTAACTCAGACGTAGTTGATATTGAAGCTATCGCAAATATCGCACACGCACACAATATTCCACTTCTCGTTGACAGCACATTCGCTACTCCATATCTCGTAAGACCTATCGAGTACGGCGCAGATATCGTTATCCATTCTGCAACAAAGTTTATCGGCGGTCACGGCACAACAATCGGCGGAGTTATCGTTGAAAGCGGCAAGTTTGACTGGAAGAAGTCAGGCAAGTTCCCACAGCTCACAGAACCAAACCCAAGCTACCACGGTGTAAGCTTTGACGCAGCCCCTGGTGCAGCATTTGTAACTCGTATCCGTGCTATCCTTCTCCGTGATACAGGTGCAACACTTTCACCTATCCACGCATTCATCTTCCTGCAGGGTCTTGAAACACTGTCCTTGAGAGTTGAACGTCATGTTGAGAACGCACTTAAGGTAGTTGACTTCCTTAACAAGCACCCAAAGGTAGAAAAGGTAAATCACCCTTCAGTATCAGACGATCCAAGCCAGCAGGCACTTTACAAGAAGTATTTTCCTAACGGTGGTGGTTCTATCTTCACATTTGAGATAAAGGGCGACGCAAAGACAGCTCAGAACTTCATCGACCACCTGAAACTCTTCTCACTCCTTGCAAACGTAGCAGACGTTAAGTCACTGGTTATCCATCCAGCATCAACAACACACGCAGAGCTTAACGAAGCAGAACTTGCAGATCAGGGTATCAAGCCAAATACTATCAGACTTTCTATCGGTACAGAGCATATCGACGATATCATCTACGATCTCAGCGAAGCATTCGACGCTATCTAATAAAAACCTTTTGCCATTACGGTTTTTACCTTAAATACAGACCTCAATATAGAAACGGCTGACAGGCGAAAAGCTTGCCAGCCGTTTTTTTGTACCATAAAAAAGCAGGGCAACAACAAGCCACCCTGCTCCATAAAGCAAAAAGTCAGAAAAAATCCTTCGCCACAAGGCGATACCTTAATTCCTCACTCCTAACTCCTCACTACTTCTCCAGCTCAGAGATCTTATCCACTCTTCTCTGATGTCTGCCGCCCTCAAACTCCGTTTCAAGGAAAACGTCCACCAGCTCGATAGCCAAGCCTGCACCCAGCACTCTCGCACCAATGCAAAGCACATTTGCGTCATTATGCGCTCTTGTATACTTAGCAGAGAAATAGTCTGAACAGCAAGCCGCTCTTATTCCCTTTATCTTGTTTGCGCTCATTGACATTCCAATACCAGTTCCGCATATGAGTATTCCCATTTCGTATTCGCCCGAAGCCACTTTCTCGCAAACTTCCTTTGCCTTGTCAGGATAGTCCACTTTCTCTCCTGCCTGAATACCAAAATCAGTGTATTCCACACCCTTTTCGTCCAAATGTGCCAATATCTCCGCCTTAAGCTCAGGACCTGCATGGTCACAGCCAATAGCAATTTTCATATTAATTTCCTCCTATTTATCCCTATGTGCCTTATCCTTTTCCGCCTTTGTAGCCTGCAAATATGATACCTCCAGCCTGTCAGCCGAAACCATTATCTCAGGCTGAGCCTCCACCGCAAGACACAGTGACGAAGCCCTCTGCAGCCTGTTCACATAGCTTGCAAGCTGAACATTTTCGTTGTCAGCGAAATATTTCGCCTTTATCTCTGCCGCACAGTCACCCACAAGCATTGTCTTTTCAGTAAACTCTCCCGAAAAAACTTCCTCCTCAGGGCAAACTCTGTCAGCGGATATCCTCGTTACAACGCCGTTTTTGCACTGAAACTCGCCTGCGTAAACTATCTTAGGCCTTGCCCTCATAACAGAAATTATCCTGCCCTCAAAATCTATGCAGTTGTAAGCCAGCGAAAGCAGAGTGGAAACTCCTGCGCTTTTTAAACTCTCACAGCCAAAGCACATTCCCTTTACAGCCGCCACGCCTATCCTAAGTCCCGTGTAAGACCCCGGACCCTTTGCAATAGCCGCACAATCAAGGTCAGTATAAGTAAGCCCTGTTTCCTCTAGTGCCTGCTTCACCATAGGCAATATCACCTGGGAGTGAGTGAGCTTTGTGTAAACAGATTTCTCCCAAAGAAGCTTCTCTCCGTCCGTCACCGCCACCGAAGCGACCTTTCCGCTTGTGTCAATAGCTAATATCTTCAAATCTATCATCTCCCTCAGGTGCAGTTATGCTTATCTCCCTGCTGTCCTCGTCAATGCGCTGTATGTCTATCCTTATAGCGTCCTCAGGAAGCTCCTCAGCAATATTCTCCGACCATTCCACCGCAAGCACAGTGTCTTCGTCCATGTAGTCAAAAAAGCCTGTAGTTTCCAGATCATCCGCCGAATTTATGCGGTACATATCAAAGTGTATAAGGCTGAGCCTGTCACCTCGGTATTCGTTCACCAGTGCGAACGTGGGCGAAGTAACCTCGTCGCCAAGCCCCATGCCAATGGAGATCCCCCTGGTAATAGTAGTCTTTCCTGCACCAAGACCGCCACTATAAGCGATAAGATCGCCGCCTTTCAGCCGTCTGCCTATCTCCTCACCCAAAGCGATAGTTTCCGCCGCAGATGATGTTTTGTATACCTTTGTCAACCTATCACCTCATTTGACCGTCATCTTCCGTGTAGCCCACAATAAAAAGGCTGTTTTTATTCATAAGCTGATAAATGCTCTCCACCTCTGTCTTGTCCGCCGCTGAGTTGTAGCAGTTGTAAACATACAGCCTGCCCTCTTCTTTAACAGCGAAAACCGTGTGGATACCGCTGAAAATATTCAACCCGATATGGAAAGAAACTATCACAGGCTTGCCCTCTTCAACAGCCGCCTGAGCCTCATCAGCCTTATAAAATCTTTTGTATCCCACTCCCATTGCCTTAAAAAGTCCACTTATTTTCCTAGGATTAGACCCCAGCGAACCGTCCGCCGCAATAAGAGCATTCTTTTCAAAATCATAAGCAAGCTTTGCCATGTCAGGCTCAAAGCCCTCGTATGTGAGATAATTATAAGCCGCAATGACCTCACAGCCTACCCCTGCGAACCTGTTTTCGCCAAGCATCAAATCGCACACAGGGGGATTTTCCTGCCCGTATTTCACAAAGCCCTCTATCTTGATATCTTTGTTGTGAGCATAATTTTCCGCAGCCCTGCCGCTGTCAGTTTCCTTATAAGTGTCCTCAAAAAGCCGCCACTTCATATCGTCCTCCGAGCTGTCGCCCTGAATACCGCTCTCATCACCGACCTGCGAGCTTTCGTCAACTTCCATGCTGTCACTATCCACCGCAGAGCTTTCCGCAGTAGTGGTAAAAGCCGAATCATTGAGCCTTTCACTGTCCGCCTTATTTCCACATGAACTGAGCATTATCCCGAGAAACAGAATGACCGCAAGAATTTTCATCACAGCTCACCCTTGTCCTTGAAGTAGTTTAGCATAAGATCCACCATTCTGCCATAGGACTGCTTGCCGTCCTCAACGCCGTTTAGCTTCAGAGATTTTTCCATTGCCTTGTCAGATATCTCCCCCACTGCCTCGCTGTCGAAAACAGTGTCCTTAGCCTCGTCAACGCTCCGCCAGTAGTCCCAGTTTGCTTCCATATCAGCCCACACCTCGTCGCAGATAGAGCTGTCAAATTCTATCTTCTTATCGTCAGAAGCGTAGTCAAAAATCTTGTTTCTAACCTCGCCAAGCGCCGCCAGATAGCCCGAATAGCGGTAATCCGCATTGTCCGATCTGTCGCACGCCACAAAGGCGATAAAGTTCGCCTCGTCCTCCTGAATGTAGCCTTCGTATGAGCAAGCTCATGACAAATGGTGTCAGGAAGCTTCGCCTTATACATATCCTGATTGTAGTTAGCCTCCATAGAGAACGGGAAATAGATGCCCATAAGGTCCATTTGGCTCATAAAGAACGAGCATTTTATAGCTTTCGGAGTGACATAAAATCCCCCGAGGTTTTTAAATTCGCTTCCAAGCCCACGCATGGCCTCCTGAGCCGTCTTGTCAAGGTCAGCGGTCAGCACGAATTTTCCCTCGCTGTCACGCTCCACCTCTTTGCTAAGCGCATTTATCTCCGTAACAAGCTTGTTGCCAAGTGCTTCAAGCTCCGTCCTGGTGTGCTGTTCTGTGGGTATTCCGTTAAGTTCCGCAAAGCTTGAACAATGATAAATAACAAAGCAGTTAAAGGTCTGCACCGTCACCACAAAAGTGACTATCCACATATAAACAAGCCCGAAAATTTTCGCAGTTTTCTTTCTCTTGCCTTTTCTGACTATCACAAGCACCAGCATAGCCACCAGTGAAAGCGGAATACCGAAAACCGCTACCGCAATAAGCAATTCCCCGAAGGAAAACGGCAACAGCGAAGTGAGCCTGCCATATGTATTTTCCCAAATTGGAAAAATGTGAGCCGTATACCAGTCGCAGAACGCCGTACTTTTCCAGGCGATCACGTTCAGCACCACGCTTATGACCACAAGGCAACCGCAGGCAATGACCTGCCAAGATAGATGTTTTTTCTTGCCGTTCTCAGGCATTTTCACACTTTCCGCACTCTTTTTCACCGCTGTATCTGTCACTGCCGCTCACCTCGGTTCGTATATTTTCACTTGCTATCAAAACACATTTGCTTGCCCGCCGAAGTAACAAGCCAACGGTAACAACATGGTTAGAATAACCATAAAAACTATCCTATCACATCTGTAGGGGACGACGCCCTCGGCGTCCCGTTATTTCTCGTCCGTTGAATTAACGGAGAATATCACAACAATGTCGCCCGAATAATTCGACATCAAGAATATGACAATCACGGCATTACCCCTCCGAACGGGCTGTCGCATTTCTGAATATCACGCCACTCTGCACACACGGGCGAACGCTGTTCGCCCCTACAATGTTTCAGGATAGTTTGCTCCGCCGCAAAATCGCTACGCTCTTTGCGGGGTTACATTTGCTAAGGGAGAGGGTAGGCGGTGCAGATTTTTCACTCCGATATTACTTTGTGATAAGGCACAACTTTTGCGTGCTTTTTTCATTAAATCTGCACCTAGTCGGCTTACGCCGAATGAGGCTCTGCCTCATACTCCGCTTAGGGCTTTGCCCTAAGAACCCACAAGCCCTCTAACGCCGGGCTTGAGCCTGCGTTTTAGTGCTCGCTACGCTCGGTTCTGAATGATCGGCTCGGTTCAGCTATGCCAATTCCTCATTCCTCATTCCTTATTTAACCCCCTGCTCCTCACTTAAACGGCTTAGAACAATCCGTAGATATTGCCCTCATTATCGCAATCGATATTAAGCCGCAGGCTTCTTAGGCAGACCAGGCATTGTCATAATATCGCCCGTATATGCTACCACAAATCCTGCACCGGCTGAAAGCCTTACATCTCTTACTGTTATCTCATAATTCTCAGGCTTGCCAAGCTTTGTCGGATCGTCAGACAGTGAATACTGCGTCTTAGCCACGCAAACAGGGATATCCCCGAATCCAAGGTCAGTGATCTCCTTTATAGCCTTTTCAGCCTGCTTTGTATAGATCACGCCGTTTGCACGGTATATCTCCTTTGCAAGTATATCAAGCTTATCCTTGATAGGGAGCTTCTCGTCATAAAGTGGCTTGAACTCAGACGGCTTTGTTTCGATAGTCTTGCAAACCTTTTCCGCAAGGTCGATACCGCCCTCAGAGCCTTTTGCAAAAATCTCAGCAAGTGAGAACTCAACACCCATTTCACCGCAAACTCTCTCGATAACAGCCAGCTCAGCCTCAGTATCAGTATGGAATCTATTTATAGCCACCACTACAGGCACACCGAACTTGTGCATATTCTCAATATGAGTTTTCAGGTTTACGATACCCTTTTCGAGAGCCTCAACATTTTCGTTAGTAAGCTCAGTTTTCGGAACACCGCCATTGTATTTCAATGCCCTTACAGTAGCCACCAGAACTACGCAACTTGGTTTAAGACCAGCGTATCTGCACTTGATATCAAAGAATTTCTCAGCGCCAAGGTCAGAGCCGAAGCCAGCCTCAGTGATAGTGTAGTCAGCAAGCTTCAAAGCAAGCTTTGTGGCTCTTACTGAGTTACAGCCGTGAGCGATATTAGCGAATGGACCACCGTGGATAAGAGCAGGATTGTTCTCAAGCGTCTGAACAAGGTTAGGTTTCAAAGCGTCTTTCAGCAAAGCAGTCATAGCACCGCAACCGCCTATATCCTTAGCATAAACAGGCTTTCCGTCAGTTGTGTAAGCAACGAGTATCTTCTCAATTCTAGCCTTAAGGTCAGCCAGATCGGAAGCGAGGCAAAGAATAGCCATTATCTCAGAAGCGACAGTTATCTGGAAAGAATCCTCTCTAGGAATACCATTCACCTTTGAGCCAAGACCGATAACGATATCTCTCAGCGCTCTGTCATTCATGTCAAGGCAGCGCTTGAAAAGTATCCTTCTCTGGTCAATGTGAAGCTCATTTCCCTGCTGCATATGGTTGTCGATAAGGGCGCAGAGCAGGTTGTTAGCCGCAGTTATAGCGTGCATATCTCCTGTGAAGTGCAAATTGATGTCTTCCATAGGAACGACCTGAGCGTATCCACCGCCAGCCGCACCGCCCTTGATACCAAAAACAGGACCAAGTGAAGGCTCTCTCAGAGCGAGTATAGCTTTCTTGCCTATCTTGTTCATAGACTCAGCCAATCCAACGGAAATAGTGGTCTTGCCCTCTCCTGCAGGCGTAGGGTTTATAGCGGTAACAAGAATAAGCTTACCATCTGGATCATTTTTAGTTTTAGCATAAAGCGACTCAGAAAGCTTAGCCTTGTAGTGACCATAAGGCTCATATTCATCTTCTGAGATGCCGAGCTTAGCAGCGACCTCCCCAATTTTGAGCATTTTCGCCTGCTTTGCAATTTCGATATCTGACAGCATTTAGATCAAGTCCTTTCGGAAAATTTTTTTTAATATATCGGTAAAGACCCATATAAAATATCATACGTTATATATTATATCACATATCCGTGATGATTTCAATATTTCATATGTAAACAAACTATATAAACCGACACATTTCCGAACATCGCCCCACAAAAAGAGCCGCCCCCGCATTCCGCAAGACGGCTCAAAATAACTATAAGAATTATTTCTGAATATCGTTATCGTTAAATGGATCTCCACATTCTGGGCAGAACTTAGGAGGATTTTTCGGATCTTCAGGCTCCCAGCCGCACTTGTCACACTTGTAAAGCGGCTCTGATGCAGGCTTTGGCTTTCCGCACTCAGCGCAGAATTTGCCCTTGTTTACTGCTCCGCATGAGCAAGTCCAGCCTACTGGCTGCTCGGCTTTGGCGAACCGCAGTTTGCACAGAACTTTCCTGTGTTCTCTGTGCCGCATGAACACTTCCAGCTGTCTGCTGCCGGCTTTGGCTCAGGCTTAGGCTGTCCGCAGTTTGCACAGAATTTTCCTGTGTTTGTTGTTCCGCAAGCACAAGTCCAGCCGTTCTCAGGTGCAGCCTGTGTTGGTGCAGCTGCTGGAGCTGCCTGCTGTGGAGCTGCCTGTGCAGCCTGCTGATTCATCATGTTCTGCTGCATCTGCTGCTGATACATAGTCGCGTCCATTGGCTGACCCATCATGCCGCCTGCCATGCCCATGCCCATAAAGCCTGCCATAACACCGTTTGAGTTGCTAGCCGCTGCCTCTCTTGCCTTGTTGATAGACATTCTGTCCATAGCATAGAGCATTGAAGGATCACTTCCAACAGTTTTTGCCTCCTGGAATTTTGCGATTCTCTGCTTTGACTCTTCGTCCACGTTCAACTCAATAGCAAGGCTTGTTATCTTATGTAGCCCACTTTTCTTCAAGCTCTGCATTCATTGCTTCAGCAAGCTCATCAGGATAAAGACCAAGCTGATCGTATGGTATTTTCTGAGCGGATATCCTTGTAAGAGCCTTCTGGAACTTAGGCGTCATGTCAGCCTTAAGCTGGCGAGAACTGCCACGCCGTCAGGGCTGTCAACAGTAAGTACCTTATTTACGTTCTGAACAACGTTCTCATAGAAGTTCATAGGGTTTACGATCTGAAGTTCATACTGACCATGACCCTGTGCGTTAAGAGTGAGGTTCATTTCGCCGTCTCTGAAAGGTATCTTGCCGAAGCCTATCTTGTTTCCAGGCAGAGGTCTGAGGTTTATGTAGATAAGACGCATGGTGTTCATAGCCTGACCACCTGCTGTAAATCTTCTGCCTATCTCCTTGATAGAAGCGCCAAGGTCACCCCAGCCGCCGCCAAGAAGTGACGGAGATACAGTTGAATCATACTTATACTGACCTGCTGTTTCCTGTGTACCGATAACAAAATCGTGTACTCTGCCGTTCTCGATAAGCAAAGCCGCCTGATTTACCGCAACGTCAAAGCGTGAACCGTTTGAGATAACGCCCTCTGTGCCGTTGTTCACAGTCTTTCCTCTCTTAACAAGAGTAGCCGGCTGGCAGAGTATCTTAGTTGACATATCCTCACATCTGAAGTACTCTACTACCTGATCGGCAAATGTTGAGCCGACTGCTGATGTAAACATCTTAATAAGTCCCATAGTTAAATTCCTTTCGTTGTCTGTATTATTTCACCCCAAGGGGTTTTAAACTTGTCTATCTCAGCATGGATATCCTGCTGACTTTCCATGTGCGCTCTACAGAGCTGTGTATCTCAGAACCGCAGTAAGGACAAACTGAGCCTGCGGTGTCCACAGGCGCTCCGCAGAACTGACATATAAGGCTGGCGTTTTCGCCCTCTATCCCCATTGAAAGATAGTATGAATAATCCGCCTCATAAATGTGCTGTGCCTTTGTCCCGTTGAGCTTGTATTCAAGAGATACCTGAAACTTTGCCGTTGCAGCGTCATGATCTCTATGATAAGACGCCACCTGCGACTTGTGGATATGTATATCGTCATAATGCTTTGGCGTAACCGTTGAGGAGTTGTCCTTTGCCATCGTGGCTGCTCTCTGCTTGAACGCTTCGGTACAGTATTCAAGCTGATTCTCGCTTGCTTCTCCGTTTATAACAAGAAAATATTTCATCACAGTGTTTTCCACTATGCTCCTTGCTATATTTTCATCATAGTCAGGAAAATCTCTCTTTATGTTGTTCACCACATTAGGGTCAACATAAGTAAACTGCATGGCGTTGTTCTGTCTTTCCTCAGTTGCGTCATTTATGGTCCTTAGCAGGTCGTTGGCACGGCTCAGTTGTCTGCCAATGGCGTTCGATACCGCTTTTTTTCACAGAATATATCACCGCTATACCACCGCCTATGGCGACCGCTATAACTATTATTTTTATTATAAGCGCCGTTGATATTTCAGGCATTTAGCTGATACCCCCTACTAGAATATTCCCATTATCTGAAGTATAGCTCCGATAATATATCCGCCCACGCCCCCAAGAAGCGAGTAAGCCACAAGCTTTCCCTTGCTTATAGGCAGGTTTCCGATAAATTTACCTGTCTGACCATTCATTGCAAAGAAATAAGGCTTATCCTGATAGGTTGTATACAAAAGCCATGTTGGAAGCATAGCGTATTTAACGTCCTTTATCTCGGTGTGCTTTTCATATGACTGAACGTTTACGCTGTTGTAGTTACAAGTATTTCTAAGTTCGTCACGAGTTGTGTTCTCGATACGTTCTTTAGCCCTAGGCAGGCACTTATCCTTATCCTCGTCATATCTTTCTGCAAGATATCCCGAAAGATAACCCGGGTTGAATGCTGTCATTTCCGAGTAATCAAAAGGCTCGATAGAGTCCATAGCGTCATCGTCAGTCTTTGAAGAAGCGTCAGAAAACGCATATTTTTTTATGTCAAGAAATATGTCATACAACGTTCAAAAAAAAAATTCTTTTTGTCCATTTAAACATATTTTTATACCTTTCATTGGTGCCGTTCTGTCAGGAATCAGCGTTATTCAGCGGTTTTCTGCTCGTCAAGGTCAAGAGATATCAGAGGGTTTGCGTCATTAGCCACCTTAGGCAGAACACCGTCCCACTTATCGATGGTCTGATACTTTATAAGCTCGTTTGAAAGAGATTCAGAGATAGTCTTGTTGGCTTCTGCCTGAGCTTCAGCCTTGGTCTTTATGGAAGTTGCCTCAGCGTCTGCGGCAATAACCTTTTTCTTAGCCTCCGCCTCAGCTACAACTATAGCCTGCTCCTGCTCGGTCTTTGTTTTCAAAAGATTCTGCTCTGCTACCTGCTTTGCCTCTATGGCTTCATTAAATTCAGATGAGAAATCAAAATTCACAATGTTGAATTTCTCTATCTCGATACCATATTCATCCACCTTTGAAACGAGCTGTGCCTTTATTTCCTCGCCCACCTGCGCTCTGTCAGTGATAAGCTGTTCAGCCGTATATTTTGCACATACCGACTTCATACATTGCACCGTTGGCATAAGGATAACGTTCTCGTAATCTGAGCCGATATTCTTGAAAATGCTTGCAGAAGAAGCCGACTTTATTCGGAAGTTCACCGCTATGGTAGAGTTCACAGTCTGCAAGTCCTTTGAAACTGCGTCAGCGTCAGCCTGATAAACTTGTATCTTGTTTGACACTGTTGTTACACGCTGTGCAAAAGGCACTTTCAGATGCAATCCTTCGTTGAGTGCAGTGTCTGATACCTTGCCGAAGGTCGTCACAACGCCCGTACAGCCTGCCGGAACTATGGACACGGAGGATACGACCACTATTATAGCCGCAACTGCTGCCGCACAAATGCCAACGATCTTTCCTGTTTTTCTTGTTGAAATGTCAATGACCTTTTCTTTGCTCATGATTTTTTCCTTTCGTATAAAACAAAGTCTTTCGACTTGCCGTCTAACCAAAGGCTTTCTGTCCTTTGGTTTAATATGATTATATCATAAGCCTTACAAATTAGCAAAGTCCGACAAAGTTCGGGGAAGTCAGCGGAAGTCAGCAGTGAACAGATTTTTTGATTTAGCTCGCTGTATCTCTTGCAATCTCGTCTATTCTCGTTCGTTCAAATCTGCTCGTTATTTATGGGCGAAAAAAAACTCGGCACAGGTCTATAGCCATATTTTAATATATGTAAAAGCTAATATGTTTATATCATTGTCTGCAAAAAGGCATAAAAAAATCGGACTCATTTTACTGGGTCCGAATTTTTTATCAATGTATTGATGAAAGAGCGGGCGACCCAAGGTCGCCCCTACAGATAGGTTTGTTAACTCTTTTTCTTTGCACTGGATTTTACCGCTGTGAAACTCCACACAAGTCCAGCCGCGATCCAGAAGTATGGTGATGAGGTAACAGAACTTATGTTGAAAAACGCCTGTATCAGATAGCAAAGAACTGCCGCTGATACTGCACAGCCTGTCCAACTGTTTTTGTCTTTCATAAAGCCTGCTACGAGCTTGCACATTTTATATCGTTCCCCAGTTGTCTGGACCGGTTCCCCAGATAAGGTTTTGCTCGGCGGTGTACATTCCGTCGTCCCACAGATAAGGATATATCCACTGTTCGGTATCATCGCCTCTGCCGGTGCCTGTAATAGAAAGTCTGTCGAAGCTGTCATGGAAGATTATTTTCTCGTCCATAAGCCTGAACTCGTTTGAGGCGAAAAGTCCAGCAAAGATCCCTCCTGCGACTATAAAAGCCACAAGGCAGGCTATAAAAGGCTTCTTATCCTTTGCAAAGCCCGACTTTACCGCGGCAATAATAAGAGATATAACATAAACCGCACCAAGTCCCAAGATAGCAGGGATAACGCAGGCGAGGATATCAGCCGCTGTCATAAGGGCAAGGGAGATACCATAGAATATCTTTCTTGCCTTTTTTTATCATCGTAGAGCATACCGTTCAGTGCAAAGGCAGATATCACTGTAAGCACCGCCGCAAGTGCAAAAAGGCGTGCACAAAAAGCCTGTTGCGATATATTCCTTTGTATAGGTCATACCGCCTGATGAGAAGCCTGAGAATATCTCTTTGAAATAGTTTGGCACTATTTTTGCGGTGGCAGGGATAGCCTGCAAGATTCCCACGATAGCTTCAAATGCGCCTATTCCTACGATAAAGTCTGAAAGCTTTATCCTGCGGTCGTCAGCCGTAACTGTCATTCCTGCGGCAAAAGGTCCCCAATAGCCAAGTATGGTGAGCATACCCTCGGAGCGGTCGAGATAGCCGTAGAAAGATGTGAAGATATCCGCTGAAAGCAAGCAAGATACCACCGACAGAAGCACCACCGCAAGTGGTACGATAAGGCTCTTGTTGTCTTTAAGCTCCACCTGCTTTTTTCATGTTGGCAATAAGGAAAATGATAAATCCCACAAAGCCGACCGCAAGCACAGCGGCGGATATAAAGAATATAAATTTTTCGTTTAGATAAAGAGTACGGTTGACGCTTTCGTCCATACCGTATTTGATGTTCTGTGTGAAATAATACGGAATAGTTATCACGCACAGAACAAGCACAGCAATAATGCTGTAAACTCCGCACAGCTTTTGTGCAGACTCGGCAGACATATTCAGAATAAAATCCGACTTTTCCGAACTGCCGAAAAGGTGCTTTTTACCTTGATTGGTAGTGACCTCTTTTTTCTCTTTTTGCTTTTGACATAAAAAAATCCCCCAAAAAGCATAGATATTTTATTATTTTATGTTATTTTATGATTGAAAATTAAAAAAAAATACATCGCCGCAGGCGATACCTTAATTCCTCATTCCTCACTCCTCATTCCTCACTTAAAGCGAAGCGGTGGGGAAATAAAAAAAGCAGGCAAACCCTAAAGTCTGCCCGCTGTTTACACAATTTACTTTGCGTATTCGATAGCTCGCTCTCACGGATAAGATTGACCTTGATCTGTCCCGGATAATCCATTTCAGTTTCGATCCTCTTAGCGATCTCACGAGCAACGAGCACCATTTTTTCATCGTTGATCTTCTCAGGCTGTACCATGATACGAACCTCACGGCCTGCCTGTATAGCAAAGGATTTCTCAACGCCCTCGTAGGACGTGCAGATCTCCTCAAGCTTCTGGAGCCTCTTGATATAGTTCTCATAGTTCTCGCTTCTTGCTCCCGGTCTAGCGGCGCTTATTGCGTCTGCCGCCTGAACAAGTGCCGCAACAACAGTTCTTGTTTCAACGTCGCCATGGTGAGCCTCGATAGCATGAATAACTTCAGGACTTTCCTTATACTTCTTACATACGTCAACACCTATCTGAACGTGCGAGCCTTCTATCTCATAGCTGAGAGCCTTTCCTATATCGTGGAGCAGTCCTGCTCTTCTTGCCAGATTTGCGTCAACGCCAAGCTCTGACGCCATCATTCCTGCAAGGTGAGCGACTTCAATAGAGTGGTTAAGCACGTTCTGTCTATAGCTCGTTCTATAGCGCAGACGGCCAAGAAGCTTAACAAGCTCGTGGTTCACACCGTGAACATTGGTTTCGAGAATAGCTCTCTCGCCCTCCTGCTTGATCTTCAGCTCGACTTCACGCTTAGCCTTTTCTACCATTTCCTCAATGCGTGTAGGGTGTATACGTCCGTCCTGGATAAGCTTTTCAAGTGCGATCCTTGCGACCTCTCTTCTCACCTGATCAAAGCACGAGATGGTGATAGCCTCAGGAGTATCGTCAATGATAAGATCAACGCCTGTGAGAGTTTCGATAGTTCTGATATTTCTTCCCTCACGTCCGATTATCCTGCCCTTCATCTCATCATTAGGCAATGCAACGACTGACACTGCTGACTCAGACACCTGATCGGCAGCACACCTTGAGATAGCAAGCGAGATATACTGTCTGGCCTTAGCCTCACAGTCATCCTTCACCTGATTTTCAAAGTTTGTGACCCTCACAGCCTTTTCATGCACCAGATCCTCGTCCAGCTTTGAAAGCAGATAATCCTTAGCCTGATCAACAGTGAACTGAGATATCTTTTCAAGCATATCGAGCTGTGACTTCTTGATCCTGTCAGCCTCAGCTACCTTTTCGTCAGCATTTTTCAGCTTGTTCTGGAGAGTTTCTTCCTTTTTCTCCAAATTATCGAGCTTTCTGTCGATAGACTCCTCTTTCTGCTGAACACGTCTTTCCTGTCTGGAAACTTCGATCCTTCTCTCTTTAAGCTCTTTTTTTCCGTTTCCTGGCGTGACTTGTGGATCTCGTCTTTCGCCTCGATCAATGCCTCTTTTTTCAGAGTTTCAGCGTTTTTCTTTGCGTCGTCAACGATACGCTCCGCTTCCTTTTCCGCAGAGCCTACAGCAGCTTCGGCTGTTTTTTGCGATAGCTTATACCCTGTTTGAAGCAGATAAATCCGCTCACACCGGCACCAAGAACAAGAGCACTACACATAGTAGAATAGCAATACCTGGTTCCATGTATAGCTTTCCTCCTTCTTAGAAAGTATGGATATCCATATTTTGTGCGTAAAAAACGCATGAAAAAAAGATATCCACCTGATATTAAATTGTAAAGATACAAAATTGCAAAATTTATTTTATAAAAAACATCAGAATAATACAAAAAACTATACTTCATCTTTCAGTTATATAAAAATTATAATGCATAATATTATTGTATAATAAAACTTCTCTGTTGTCAAGAATTTTTTTAGTTAAATCCACAAAATTATATATTTTCTAACAAACCCCTTGACAAGCGGGTGAAGAGGTGTTAAAATGTTAGTCGAAGCAAAAGATAAAGTCTTTTGCAGTTATACTTGAAAGCTTTGACGGGGAAGCCCCTCGGCGAAAGGTCTTTTCAGAGAGCGCCGCACGTTTTTTATACGAGCTGTGAGCGGTGCAGGACTATGCAGAGTGAGGATACCGCCCCTGAGTGCGTTCGCAGGCTCAGCGTTAAAGGAGCAGCTAATGAGTTGTGCAGGAAACTGCGCATGAAGTTGGGTGGAACCACGATATCATCGTCCCATAGGATATTTGTATCCTATGGGACTTTTTGTCATGTAAGAGGGTGATGATACTATGAAAGACAGGAAAGCCATGAAAACAAGGCGTATCCTTGCGATCATTTGCTATACCATTGGGTTTTGCGCTTATGGTGCAGCAGGATATGTTTGCTGGTTATCATGGAACGGGACTATATCCGACAAGCAAGGGTTTCTCACCTTTCTGCCCATATGGATAGTATCATACTGGTTCAACACATTTTTCTCTCAGCTTGTTTGCAGGGTGAAAAAAAGACGGCTCCAGGCAATGGGCTATCAAAAAAAAGGGCAAGGCACGTTTTGAGCGACATTTCAACGGTGCTTAGCGTAGTGCTTCTTTGCTTCTGGATATATGTGTATGTTTCGCAGTATACTGAACTGCTGAACTTCAAATAATATGCCTGTAGGGGCGACCTCAGTTTGCCCACAAAAAAAGCGTGTGATATTTGACGCATTACAAAAGAAACAACGTGTTTATGCACGTTATAATAAAGAATTACAATATTATATAAATCGGAGGAATCAAAAATGATCAAGCTGAAATTAAAAGACGGCTCTGTCCGTGAGATCGAAAAGGCAATGCCTGCAAGCGAGATAATCAAGGATATCGGCATGGGACTTTACAAGGCTGCCTGCTGCGTAAAGCTGGACGGCGAAGTTTTCGACATGAGAACTGTCGTTGACCATGACTGCCATTTTGAGGTCATGACTTTTGACTCAAAGGCTGGTAAGGAAACTTTCTGGCACACAGCTTCTCACCTTATAGGCTGAAATGAAGAAGCTTGCAAAAGAGGGCTATGCTTTGGAGCGTTTTGAGCTTTCTGCTGACGAGGCTATAAAGCTCATGGAGGAAAGACACGAAGATTACAAGGTAGAGCTTATCCACAAGCATGACGATAAGGGCGAAAAGCTTTCATTCTACAAGCAGGGTGATTTCGTTGACCTTTGCGCAGGTCCGCACACATAATGAGCGTTGCACCTATCAAGGCTGTTAAGCTTCTTTCATGCACAGGTGCATACTGGGGCAAGGCAGAGGACGGCAAGCAGCTTTCAAGAATTTACGGAACTGCATTCCCTAAGGCTTCAATGCTCGATGAGTTCCTTAAACAGCAGGAGGAAGCTAAGCTTCGTGACCACAACAAGATAGGCAGAGAGCTTGAATATTTCACAACTGTTGATTGTATCGGTCAGGGACTTCCTGTTATGCTTCCAAAGGGCGCAAGAGTTATCCAGCTTCTTCAGCGTTGGGTAGAAGATGTAGAGCAGGCAAAGGGCTGTCTGCTTACAAAGACTCCGCTTTTCGCAAAGAGAGATCTTTACAAGATATCAGGTCACTGGGATCACTATCTTGACGGAATGTTCATTCTTGGCGACCCTTATGATGAGGAAAAAGGGTGCTTCGCACTTCGTCCTATGACTTGCCCATTCCAGTATCAGGTATTTCTTAACAGACAGCGTTCATACAGAGAGCTTCCAATGAGATTGACAGAGACTTCTACGCTGTTCAGAAACGAGGACAGCGGTGAGATGCACGGTCTTATCAGAGTAAGACAGTTCACTATCTCTGAGGGTCACTACATTCTCAGACCTGACCAGCTTGAGGAAGAGTTCAAGGGTTGTCTTGAACTTGCTAAGTATTTCCTTGACACTGTTGGTCTGCTTGATGACTGCACATTCAGATTCTCACAGTGGGATCCTGCTAACCCTAAGAACAAGTACGAGGGTACGGCTGAGCAGTGGGAACACGCACAGGCTGCAATGAAGACTATTCTTGATGACCTTGGCGTTGATTACGATATCGGTATCGACGAGGCTGCGTTCTATGGTCCAAAGCTCGACATTCAGTACAAGAACGTTCTATGGTCCAAAGCTCGACATTCAGTACAAGAACGTTTACGGCAAAGGAAGACACGCTTGTTACTATCCAGATAGATATGCTTTTGGCTGAAAGATTTGGTATGTACTATGTTGACAAGGACGGTCAGAAGAAGCTTCCTTACATCATTCACAGAACTTCACTTGGCTGCTTTGAAAGAACACTTGCTTATATGCTTGAGCATTTCAACGGCGTTCTTCCTCTGTGGCTCGCTCCTGAGTCATATTCTTCCTTGTTTACACAGCGTCTGCTCTTTCGGCAGGTGGAAAGCTTTTTCAACTCTATATTCGGTATCGACTACAAGATATGTCTTACTATCGGTGCGGTAGTAATTTTGGGATACACTTTCATGGGTGGATTTATGGCAGTATGTGTAACGGACTTTGTTCAGGGTCTG
>VOFI01001069.1_pt1 | contig 36001 bp, 38 predicted proteins | sample 5384131 | NCBI WGS metagenome assembly VOFI01 (sample SAMN12384728, study PRJNA508395) | human gut metagenome | isolation source: healthy gut H | host: Homo sapiens
CGCCTTCCGGGAGTCGTAGGTCAGCGCCGTGATCTCCTCTTCTCCGCAACCGCCGGATAGTGACTGCACGCCGGAGCGCTCCAGCGTGGGTTGGCCATCCAGCAGATACGTCAGGGGCATGGCGGTGATGTGATACTGTTCCAGCAAGTGGGGCGGGACGTTGGCCGCCGTATCGGTGAAAATTCTCAGCATAGCTTTCTACTCCTTCTTATACCCGTATCCGCAGCCAGTCCGCCAGTGTGTCGAACAGCCGCTCATAGCCGGGCATGGTCAAATGGATACCGTCTGCGGCGATGAGCCGCATCAGCCTGTGGTCGTTGAGGAACTCCTCCCGCACCGGGATCGCAGCCAGTCCATGATCCGCTCCTTCCGCAGTCCGTCCCGGCAGATGAAGGCCAGATACCGTGCGGCGTCAATGGGTGGTAGGCTCATGAGCACCGGCTGGATGCCCCTCTCCCGCAGCATGGTCACCGTGTGGCGGAGCTTCTCCCGAAAGGCAGGCAGCTCCGTCCGGGGACGATGATCCCCCGCCGGGTCGGCATCGATGGCTGCCCAATCGTAGTCGCTGTCGTTGCCGCCGTAGGCCACCAGTGCATAGTCAGCCTCCAGCCCCCGGTTCAGATCGTGCTGCACCAGCGACTCGCCCTTGGAGATGGTAGCCCCCATTTTGGAGCGGTTCACCACCTGCGTCCGGCGCTCCGGATAGCGCTGCAGTACCTCGTCGTAGTGGAAATGGTAATGATACCCCTCGTCCGGCATGGTGGCCTTCAGCAAGGTTTCCTAATATAGCATATTAGATTTTAAAAGTCAACAGGTCAACTGCTATTTACCCTTGCAAAAAACAAGTTTTTCTGATATTATATAGTAGTTGTTTAAAGACTGTTAAGAAAAACAGCCAACTTCCACGCTGCCGGTGCGCCGACGGCGCCTGCACAGGAGGTACGCCAGCCGGATATCACCGGCTGCGGCTGGCGGTGGCCGCACCGGCGACACGCCACTGCACAGATTGATGTTGGAACCGGCGCAGTGAGCCACCACCACCCCGGCCCGGCGCATGGCGTCGCACTCCCGCCGGTCGGAGTGGACACAGTGGGCCATGATGGTGTGCTCCTTCCACAGCCCGTACTTATCATAGGTCTCCCAGTACTGCTGACAGTCCGGGTGCAGCTCCTTTACCCACTGGATCTCCCCCAGATTCTCCGACAGGTGAGACTGGACATACAGCCCCTTCTCCTGCGCCAGACGGCCCAGTGCCATCATCAGCTCATTGGTACAGCTGGGGGTAAAGCGGGGGGTCAGAATGGGCTTGACGTGGTCGAAATGACATCCCTCCAGCCACCGCAGCGTCTCCCGGACAGATTCCTCCGTGGTCTCCTGCAAGATGCCGGGCAGGCCATTGCGATCCATGTTCACCTTGCCCACATAGCCGGTGATTTCACACCGGGCAGCAACGGGCCTGCACTCTATGGTGATTTTACCATATATCTCTCCTCTTTGCAAGGGTAGATTTGTTTATATTTCCGCCGGTGCCTGACTCTCACCGGGAAAAAATTTCCCGCCGTGGTTGAAAACTTCACAATTTCCGCTTAAGATAAAACCAGTCTCCCTGGGAGACAGTTACAAGCGAGGTATTTCTATGAAAACGATCGGCAACATCCTCTGGTTTCTCTTCGGCGGACTCATCGGCGGACTGAGTTGGGTGCTGGCGGGCTGCCTGTGGTGCATCACCATTGTGGGCATCCCTGTGGGCCTTCAGTGCTTCAAATTCGCCTCTCTGGCCTTTTTCCCCTTCGGCAAGGAGGTAGTCTACGGCGGCGGGGGCTTCTCGCTGCTGGTGAACATTCTCTGGCTGCTGCTCTCCGGAATGGAGATGGCCTTGGGCTATGTCATTCTGGGATGCCTGTGGTGCGTCACCATTGTCGGGGTCCCTGTGGGCCTCCAGTGCTTCAAAATGGCCCGTCTGGCCCTGATGCCCTTTGGGGCGTCGGTTGTGTAGCTTTTTGTTCCCATGATCCCCACTTTTTTATGAAAAACACTTGCATTGTACCACTCGTTGTGCTATGATTCTTTCACGGATCGGAGCACTTCGATCTTAGGAGCTGCGCCTGTTTCAGCGCAGCAATCGCAATTTACAGGAGGCAATTTATCATGAAACACATTGGTTTGTTCGCCGCCGGTCTGCTGTTCGGCACGGCCGGCCTGAAGATCCTCACCAGCGAGGACGCTAAGAAGGTCTATGCCCACACCACCGCCGCCGCTCTGCGTGCCAAGGACTGCATCATGCACACCGTCACCTCTGTCCGCGAGGGCGCCGACGACATCTACGCCGACGCCAAGGTCATCAATGACCGCCGGGCCGCTGAGGCCGAGGCCGAGACCATTGAGGACACTTCCGCACAAGAGGCTTAAGTTCAGCACTGCGTTATAGGAAGAGCCGCATTCTGCGGTTCTTCTTTCGTTTGGAGGTTCAAACTGATCTATGAAATGCAACATTCTCCACGAGTCCCCCAACCGCCTGCGGGTACATCTGCACTGCGCCCGGATGTCGTTGCATGAGGCGGATCTGCTGGAATACTATCTTCGCAGCGTAGACGGTGTCACGGAGGTCACGGTCTATGACCGCACACAGGATGCCGTGGTCAAAATGCTGGCGGTGCTGATGGTGGACTTCTCCTGCGCTCTGAAGCTCTCCATGCCCATCGCCGTGCTCTCCGCCATGCGGGAGTGCAGCAGCTATCACATCTCCGTCAAGGGTGGCCGCTTCCTGGAGGCCGTGGCCCAGGCGGATACCGTGGTGTTCGACAAGACCGGTACCCTCACCTACGCCGTCCCCACGGTGCAGGACGTGGTCCCCTTCGGGGGTCACGACGCTCAAGAGATGCTGCGTCTGGCGGCGTGTCTGGAGGAGCACTATCCCCACTCCATGGCCACCGCCGTGGTGGAGGAGGCCAAGCGCCGGGGCCTGTCCCACGAGGAGTACCACTCTCAGGTGCAGTACATCGTGGCCCACGGCATCTCCAGCATGGTAAACGGCGAAAGACCCTCATCGGCAGCGCCCACTTCGTTTTCGAGGACGAGGGCTGCACCATCCCCGCCGGGGAGCAGGAGAGGTTCGATGCCCTGCCCACCCAGTACTCCCACCTCTATTTGTGTCTGGCCGGGCAGCTGGCGGCGGTGATCTGTATCCACGATCCCCTTCGGGCCGAGGCCAAGGACGCCATCCGTGCGCTCCACGACTGCGGCATCCGCAAGGTGGTCATGATGACCGGCGACAACCGCCGTACCGCCGCCTGTGTGGCGGAGGAGGTAGGGGTGGACGAGTTCCACGCCGAGGTCCTGCCGGAGGATAAGGCAGACTTCATCCGCCGGGAGCGTGCCGCCGGACACACGGTCATCATGATAGGTGACGGCGTCAACGACTCCCCTGCCCTGTCGGAGGCCGATGCCGGTATCGCCATCTCCACCGGCGCCGCCATCGCACGGGAGATCTCCGATATCACCATCACCTCCGAGGATCTGTTCCAGCTGGTGACGCTGCGGCGCATCAGTCAGAGCCTTATGGATCGCATCCATCGGAACTACCGCTTCATTGTGGGCTTCAATCTGGGCCTGATTCTTCTGGGCGTGGCGGGCATCCTGCCCCCCACCACCTCTGCGCTGCTGCACAATGCCTCCACGCTGGGCATCAGCCTCAAGAGCATGACGGATCTGCTGCCGGAGCCTGAAGCGGCGGCAACCGTCCCGGAGAGATCCGGCGAGTGACCCCGCAGCCGGTAATCGTAATCTGGCGGCCGGTGATTTTGCAGCGACATATCTGCTGCTGTTCCGATGGAACATCTGAAAAGGAAGGAAGCCCTGCGGCAAAGCCGCAGGGTTTCCTTCCTTGTTTATTTTTCCCTCACCGGGGCAAACTACCTCAAATACGAAACACGAGGCCTGCTGAACCAGTGTATCGGCTCCTCCTTCGGCCTGCGGGACTTCCGGGTGCCCTTCTACGGGCTCTACGGTGCCTGCTCCACCATGGGAGAGAGCCTGAGCCTGGCGGCGCTGCTCATTGACGGGGGCTTCGCCCGGCTGGCCGCCGCCCTGACCTCCTCCCACTTCTGCACCGCCGAGCGCCAGTACCGGATGCCGGTTCCCTACGGCAGCCAGCGCACCCCCACCGCCCAGTGGACGGCCACCGCCTCCGGCTGCTGTATTCTGGGTGCTCAGGGGGACGGCCCCTATATCACCCACGTCACCTGCGGCCGGATCGTGGACAAGGGCATTACGGACGCCAACAACATGGGCGCCGCCATGGCCCCCGCCGCCTACGACACCCTGCGGGCGCACTTCACTGCTACCGCCACCGGCCCGGAGGATTATGACCTCATCGTCACCGGCGATCTGGGGTTGCTGGGCCACCAGATCGTCACTGACCTCTTCCGGCAGGACGGCGTGGACATGACGAAAAACTACACCGACTGCGGGCTGCTGCTGTACCATCTGGAGAAGCAGGATATGCACGCCGGAGGCTCCGGCTGCGGCTGCTCCGCCGCCGTGTTCAACGGCTACCTGCTCCGTGGCCTGCGGGAGGGACGCTGGAAGCGCCTGCTCTTCGCCCCCACCGGGGCGCTGCTGAGCCCCACCTCCTCCTTTCAGGGGGAGTCCATCCCCGGCATCTGTCATGCGGTGGCGCTTTCCGCCGCAAAGGAAGGAGTGTAAGCCTTGGATTACCTGAACGCATTTCTCTGCGGCGGCGTCCTCTGTGCCATCGGCCAGTTTCTCATCGACCGCACCCAACTGACCCCTGCCCGCATCCTCACCGGCTATGTGGTGGCCGGGGTACTTTTGCAGGCGGTGGGCGTCTACCAGTATCTGGTGGACTGGGGCGGTGCCGGCGCCACTGTCCCCCTCACCGGCTTCGGATACAGTCTCGCCAAGGGCGTGGCTAAGGCCGTGGCGGAAAAGGGACCGCTGGGCATCCTCACCGGTGGCCTTACCGCCACCTCCGGCGGCATCGCCGCAGCGGTGGTCTTTGCCGTGTTGGCAGCCATTTTCTTCAAGCCCAAAGAAAAGCGTTGACAAATACCCACAGGGGGTATATAATGCCACCATGAAATTATACCCCAGGGAGGTATTTGCATGGACTGCTGCTGCCATAAGACAAAGCACCGCTCCGACGAGGAGCAAAAGAAACTCACCCATCGCCTCAACCGCATCGAGGGACAGGTCCGTGGCCTGCGGGAGATGCTGCAAAAGGACGCCTACTGCCCGGATATCCTGATCCAGGTCTCCGCCGTCAGCGCCGCCCTCAACAGCTTCAGCAAGGAGCTGCTGGCCACCCACATCCGTACCTGCGTGGCCGATGGCATCCGTCAGGGGGATGACGCCGTCATTGACGAGCTGGTCACTACCCTGCAAAAGCTCATGAAGTAAGGGGGTGCCGATGATGACAGAGCAATTCGCCGTGACCGGCATGACCTGCGCCGCCTGCTCGGCTCATGTGGAAAAGGCGGTCTCCAGGCTCAGCGGCGTGCAGAGCGCCCCGGTGAACCTGATGCTGGGCAGTATGACCGTCACCTACGACGAGAAGGCGGTCACCGAAGGCGATATCATCGCCGCCGTAAAGGCGGCGGGCTACGGAGCCTCTCCCGCCTCTCAGACGGATCAGGGCCAGCTGCGCCGGGATCAGGACGCCGCCCTCCGCCGCCGGAAGAAGCACCTCATCTGGTCGGTGGTATTTCTGGTGCCGCTGTTCTACCTGAGCATGGGCCACATGATGGGCCTGCCCCTGCCGCAGGTGCTGCATATGCACCCTCTGCTGCTGGCCTGCCTGCAGCTGGCGCTGGTGATCCCCATTCTCAGTCTCAACCGCAATTACTTCACCGTGGGCTTCTCCCGTCTGGTGAAGCTCAGTCCCAACATGGACTCACTGGTGGCCGTCGGCGCTGCGGCTGGCCTTGTATACAGCCTCATTGAAATGGGCCTGCTGGCCGCCGGACAGGTATCCGGTATGCCGGACCTGTACTTCGAGTCCGCCGGCATGATCCTGACGCTGGTGACGGTGGGCAAGTATCTGGAGGAGCGCTCCCGTGGCAAGACCACCGGCGCCATCTCCGCCCTGCTGGCTCTGGCCCCGGAAAGTGCCGTGGTGCGCCGTCAGGGGCAGGAGCTCACCATCCCCACGGAGGAGATCGTGGCCGGTGACACCGTCATCGTCCGTCAGGGCGGCCGTATCCCCGTGGACGGCGTCATCACCGACGGCCACGCCGCCGTAGACGAGTCCGCCATCACCGGTGAGAGCCTGCCGGTGGAGAAGGTCCCCGGCGACGCCGTCACCTCTGCCACTGTCACCAGCTCCGGTTATCTGGAGCTGCGGGCCACCCGTGTGGGCGGCGACACCACCCTCTCCCAGATCATCCGGCTCATGGAGGAGGCCGCCTCCTCTAAGGCCCCTATCTCCCGGCTGGCGGACCGCATCAGCGGCATCTTCGTGCCGGCGGTCATGGCCATCTCCCTGACGGCGGCCCTGCTGTGGGCCTTTGTGGGGGGCATGGATGTCCGCTTCTGCCTCTCCATCGCCATCGCCGTGCTGGTGATCTCCTGCCCCTGCGCTTTGGGTCTTGCTACCCCCGTGGCCATCATGGTAGGTACGGGACAGGCCGCCCAGCAGGGCATCCTCATCAAGTCCGCCGAAAGTCTGGAGCTGCTGCACAAGGTGCAGACGGTGGTGCTGGATAAGACCGGCACCGTCACCATGGGCCAGCCCCGTGTCACGGATATCCTCTGCGCCCCCGGCGTCACGGAGGAAGAGCTGCTCTGCGTGGCCGCCTCGGCAGAAAAGCCATCGGAGCACCCGCTGGCCCACGCCATCGTGGAGGAGTCTCAAGCCCGCCACATCCCCCTCTGCCCCGTGTCCGGCTTCCGCTCCGTCCCCGGCGGCGGGATCCGGGCCACCCTCTCCGGCGAAGCGGTGCTGGCCGGCAATGCCGGTTATCTGGCGCAGAACGGTGTCTCACTGGCAGCTATGGAGTCCGACGCTCACCGGCTGGCCGAGGACGGCAAAACGCCCCTGTTCTTCGCCGAGAGTGGCCGTCTGCTGGGCTGTATAGCCGTGGCGGATGTGGTGAAGCCCGACAGTGCCAAGGCCATCGCAGCCCTGCGGCGCATGGGCCGTCGAGTGGTGCTGCTCACCGGCGACAACCAGCGCACCGCCAACGCCATCGCCCGTCAGATCGGCGTGGATCAGGTCATCGCTCAGGTGCTGCCGCAGGATAAGGCCAAGTGCGTGGCCCAGCTCCAGCAGCAGGGGCAGCGGGTGGCCATGGTGGGCGACGGCGTCAACGATGCCCCGGCGCTGGCGCAGGCCGATGTGGGCCTTGCCATCGGCGCCGGTACGGACATCGCCATCGAGTCGGCGGATGTGGTGCTGATGAAGAGCAGCCTGCTGGACATCCCCGCCGCCATGGACCTCTCCCGTGCCGTGCTGCGGAACATTAAGCAGAACCTGTTCTGGGCCTTCTTCTATAACTCCATCGGCATCCCCGTGGCCGCCGGTGTCCTGTATCCGGCCCTGCACCTGACCCTGAATCCCATGCTGGCCGCCGCCGCCATGAGCCTCAGCTCCGTGTGCGTGGTGTCCAATGCCCTGCGTCTGCGGGGCTGGAAGCCCCCCGGTCTTTCCCGATCAGCCTGTACCCACCGCTCCCCTGCCGGAGAGCGCCGTGTTCCAGTCTCAAGGAAAGGAGGAGAATACCGTGAACAAGACCATCCATATTGACGGCATGATGTGCGCCCACTGCACCGGCCGTGTGGAAAAGGCCCTCAATGACCTGCCCGGCGTAGAGGCCACCGTGGATCTGGACTCCAAGTCCGCCGCCGTCACCTGCACCCCCGACGTGTCCGATGACACCCTGCGTCAGGCCGTGGAGGACGCCGGCTACCACGTTACCGGCATCCGGTAATTGCCGCCTCCCACCACGGGGCTTTCCTCCCGGGAGGACGCCCCATCCCATGGCATTTTCCCAAGAAAAAGAGCATCCTGTGAGGGCTATTTCCTTCACAGGATGCTCTTTTTAATTCTGTTATCCGTTGTTCTGCTGAACCACATAGGAGAAGTAGTACCCGCCGATGCCGTCCGTCAGCAGCCCCGTGTAGGCACTGCTGAGCCGGCTGCTCTGACCGGTAAAATACAAGGGGCATACATACCCCGTCTCCAGCAGCAGACGCTCGGCATCCTCCAAATAGGCGTCCCGTACCTCTACCTCGCCGCAGTCCGCCGCCACACCCATCAGCATATCGTAGGCGTGGGAGTAGAAGAACTCCCCCTCCTTGCTGCCGCTGGCCCACTGCCGCAGCAGGCCCATGGCGTCGTTGCGGTCGCTTTTCAGCGTTACCATAGCGATGGCAAACTCGCCGCTGGCCACATCCCGCTGTACCTCCTCGCCGGTAACGCCCTTCAGCGTCACCACAAGACCCAGCTGATCCCGCCACGTATCCCGTAGCAGCTGAGCGATCTTGGCGTTGACGTCACTCTCCTCATACAGCAGCGTCACCTGCCCCAGCCCCGCCAGACTGCTGGGGTCTGTCAGGCCGGCCTGCCGCATCAGCTCCGCCGCCTTCTCACGGGCAGCCCTCAGCGCCTCTGGGTCGTTGTTAATGAGGTCGCCGCTCTCCGTGCGGAAGTCTCCGCCCATGGTGTTACGTATCCCTCCGGGAATCAGTCCGGTCGCCAGAGTCACCAGACGGCTCTCTGTCAGCGCCGCCAAGGCGTTCCGGTCGATGACCAGCGACATGGCCTGCCGCAGCTCCTCGCTGGCCAGGCTCTGTGCCATCTGGTTCACCAGCAGCGTCATCACCTGAGGATAGCTGTCCGGTGTCCATGTCTCCGGCTCATCCGCCAGCTCCTCTTGGGACAGTCCCAGTACGAAATCCACCTCGTTCTTTTTCAGCAGTTCCGTCCTCATCGCCGCATCCGTCTCGAACCGGAACACCAGCGTGCTCATTTGCAGCCGTCGTCGGTCGTAGTAGCTCTCCGGTACCGTGGCGGTCAGCAGACCGTTCTTCCATTCGCTGATGCGGTAGGCCCCGTTGGTACACAGGGCCGTGGGATCCGCCTGCCAGTTCTTCGGCTGATCGCTGCGTACCGGCATGGTGGCCGCTGCCGTACACACGGCGCTTAAAAAGTAGGCGCACCGATTGCTGAGGGTCACCACAAAGGTGTTCTCTTCCGGGGCCGACACCTGCAGCTTGCTGACATCGCCGCTGCTGCGAACCTGCCGATACCCCGCCACCATCTCCAGCAGCGCCGCATTGGGGGAGGCCGTGGCCGGGTCCGCCAGCCGCTGCCAGGCGTAGACAAAATCCGCCGCCGTCACCTTCTGCCCGTCGGACCACTTCATGTCCCGCAGGGTAAAGGTATAGGTCTGGGTTCCGTCGTTGTTGTCGGTGCAGGTATATTTCCGGGCAGCCCCGGCCTCCACCCGGCTGCCGCCCTGCCCGTCAGAGGACAGCTTCATGAGATTCTCATACAAATGGCTCACCACGATGCGCTCGGAGTCCGTGGTGACCATAGCCGGGTCCAGCGTCCCCGGCAGCTCCGGCAGGCATACCCGCAGCGTCTGCGGCTCCCGCCGGGTGCCGCAGCCCGCCAGCGCCGCCGCCATCACCAGCGTCAGCAGCAGGCAAACGCCCCGTTTCCAAATATTCATAGCCCCACCTCTTACTTTTCCAGCGGAACCACCGTGCCGTCCTCCTCCAGCTTGGCGGAGACGATCTGGCTGCGGGTGTTGCGGGCGATATCGTCCAGCCGCATCCGGCTGGGGAAATCCGACAGCAGCGTGTAGGCCACACCGTGGCGCTTGGCCCGCCCCGTCCGGCCGATGCGGTGTACGTAGTACTCATTCTCCTCCGGCACGTCGAAGTTGAAGACGGCGTCCACATCGTCCACGTCGATGCCCCGGCTGGCCACGTCCGTGGCCACGAACACATGGAGCTTGCCCTCCCGGAACTGGGCCATGACCTCCTCCCGCTTCTTTTGGGGGATATCTCCGTGGATGCACTGGGCGTCCAGCCCACGCATCTGCAAAAACTTCGTCAGCCGCTCCGTGGAGCCCTTGGTGTTGCAGAAGCAGATGACCCGCTCCAGCCCCTGCTTCTTGATGATGGCGGCAATGGCGTCCACCTTGGCGTCGGAGTCCACATCGAGGCGATACTGCAAAATATCGGGCTTATTCTCCTGCGTGGCCTGCACCGTGATCTCCTCCGGATCCCGCTGATAGATCCACGAGATATCCATCACCTCACGGGAGATGGTGGCGGAGAACATCCCCAGATTCTTCCGGTTGGGGATCTTGTCCAATATCCGCCGCACATCGTGGATAAAGCCCATATCCAGCATCCGGTCCGCCTCATCCAGCACCACAGTGGACACCTCGTTCAGCACCACCGTCCGCCGCTTCATGTGGTCGGAGAGCCGCCCCGGCGTGGCCACCACGATCTGGGGCCGCCGCTTCAGGGCGTTGATCTGCTTGCCGATAGGCTGACCGCCGTACAGGCACACCAGCCGCACCCCCTCGTGGCACACCGCCACCTCCCGCATCTCCTCGGTGATCTGCATGGCCAGCTCACGGGTGGGGGCCAGAATCACCGCCTGCACCGCCTCGCTCTCCGGGTCGATGCGCTCGATGATGGGGATGCCGAAGGCCATGGTCTTACCGGTGCCGGTAGGGGCCTTGGCGATCACGTCCTTCCCCGCCAGCATGGGGGGGATGCACCCGGCCTGTACGGGGGTGCTCACCTCATATCCTTTGTTGTGTATGGCACGCATGGTCGCCTCCGACAGCCCAAAGCTCTCGAAGGGTGCGCCCTGTGTAATGTCCATAGTGTTGTCCTCGTTTTCGTATATTTTCAGCCATAATAGATTATACCACCGCTGTCAATAGAGCGGCGCACCCTCCCGCCGGAGAATACGCCGCTCATCATCTCTTACTCCGCCCGTTGGCGCTGCACCTGCTCCACCGCGCGCCGGTACTGCTCCGCCGCCGTCTCGGCGCTCACCCTTTCCGGAGAGCCCATCAGCCGGAAGCTCCCGTCCTCCAGCCTTACGCCGTAGGAGATGCCGCCGAAGAAGTACAGCCGTTCCTCCGAAGCCGTCCCGCCGCCCTCCTCGGCCAGTCCCTCATAGGCCGGGATACCGGTGAAGGAGTAAGCGCCGGTGCAAAGCTCCCCGCCCAGCGCATCCACTTGAAGATACCCTGTCTCCATGCCGCCGGTGGTCAGCCTGCACACATATCCGTTGCACCGGTCGTCGGGGCCGTAAAGGGGCCTGCCTTGGAGGATCGCCGTGGTATCGTCCCATGTGCAGTCCGGCCCGCCCTCCCCGGCGATGCGGCGGATTTCACCCTCTGCGAAGGTCATGGCCTGCTTTTCCGTCACGGATACCTCCGTCTTCTCCGGTTCTCTGCCGCCCCGACCTATCCAGAGCAGCACCAGCGCAAGCCCTGCCAGCAAGGATACCGCAAGCACCGCTATAATCCTTCCCGTTTTCATGATAGAGCCTCCCTTCATCGCCCATCCAACCACTGTCTTTCTCCTTACTTTTACCATACCCCCACAGCAAAGTCAATACACCCACTCTCCGTTTTTACGCAGACGGTCAGGCCCTGCCCACCGAGACCTTCTCCGGTACCCTGCCGGAGGGACAGCTCACCTTCCTCTGGTGCCAATATGATGGGCAGATCTTCCTCCAGAACCAGCAGGCGGACTGGTCTGCCGAGCCCATCTCCGGCTCCATGGACGCCGTCCTGTGCCGCCTGCGTGACCCGGAGCAGCTGGATCAGGGCCGGTACGCTCTGGCGTGGCTGGAGAGCGGCCAACTGACGTGGCTGCTACCCGACCTGCTGATCCCCTACGGCATCTGGCAGCTGGAGGTCTCCCCGGATTTGCAGCAAGCCATCTTCCTGACCAGGCAGGCGGATCGTCAGGGCGCTTTCTACTGCGATGGACAGCAGGTGGTGGATCTGGCCTCCGCCTGCGGCATAGCAGAGGATGCCTCCCTCATGCTCACCGCCCGCTGGCTGGGAGCGGATATCCTCGTGACAGCCACGGATGACGGAAGTCAGGAATCCCGCCTGACGGATGTCTATGGATACGACTGCGCCACAGAACTGGCCCGGCCGACCGTGTCCCGTGCCGCCGCCTACATCCCCCAGCGGCAGGAGGACGGTCTGCAATTCTATACCGGTGCCGCCTATGCCACCTACCGGCAGAACGGAACCCTCCGGGTGACAAACCTCCGCACCGGAGAGACCCACGACACCGGCGTCTCCGCCGATGCCCCATACCACATCTGCACCGTCGGTGAGGACATCGCCGTGGTACAGGAGCAGTAACCACCATAAAGGATAGGGCAGGGCCGACAAAATGTCGGCCCTGCCCTGTCCTTTTCTTATTCTGACAGCGGAACCGCCCTCCTGCGGAGGCTCTCCCTGCCATGCGTTTCCCCTTTACAGTGCCTGTTCAATGGCCGCCAGCAGCTCGTCATACTCCTCGAAGGCCGGATACTGGGGATAGTCCGCTCTGATCTGCTCCGTGGTGCGGAACAGGAAGCCCGCCTTGCTGGCCCGGATCATCTCCAGATCGTTGTAGCTGTCGCCAGAGGCGATGGTATCGTAGCCCATGGACTGGAAGGCCCGGACGGTGGTGAGCTTGGAGTGACTGCACCGCATCCGGAAGCCGGAGATCATACCGTCCTCCCCCACCTCCAGCGTGTTGCACAGCAGGGTGGGCCAGTTGAGCTTCTCCATCAGCGGCAGACCGAACTGCTCGAAGGTGTCGCTGAGGATCACCACCTGCGCCTTAGTCCGCAGCCGGTCCAGAAACTCTCTGGCTCCCGGCAGCGGGTCAATGCGGCGGATGGTGTTCTGAATGTCCGTCAGCCCCAGTCCATGCTGGCGCAGAATGTCAATGCGCCAGCGCATCAGCTTGTCATAGTCCGGCTCGTCACGGGTGGTGCGCCGCAGCTCCGGGATACCGCTCTCCTCTGCGAAGGCGATCCAGATCTCCGGCACCAGCACCCCCTCCATATCCAAACAAACGATGTTCATAGTCCGCTCCTTTCAGCTCCTCATGACCTCTGCCAGCACATAGTCCAGCATCTGCTCCTTGTCAATGACGTCCCGATGGCGCACCGTCCGGCCCTGCAAACCGGCGAGATTCCTCGGCACCTCTGTGCCGGTGAGCCGGTGCAGCCGCTCCATCATAGCGAACTCGTCGCCGTCGCAGCCGCCCTCCAGCGCCCCCAGTACCGCCGCCGGGAACTTGTAGGGCGATGCCGTGGAGAGCACCACCACCGGAGCCCCGTCCTCCAGCCGCACCTGCTCTGCCGCCGACCACGCCACCGCCGTGTGGGGGTCGCAGAGATAGTGCTGCTCCTGCCACAGCCGACGGATGACCTCCGCCGCCCCGGCATCGTCGCAGCAGGCACAGTCGAACTCCGCCTGCAAACACTCCAGCAGCCGGGACGACACCTGATAGTGTCCCTCCCGGTTCAGCTGCTCCATCAGCCCCGCCACATAGCCGCAGTCCCCCTCCGACAGCAGGTACAGCAGCCGCTCCAGATTGCTGGACACCAGAATGTCCATGGAGGGCGACGTGGTCTTATAGAAGGGTCGCCGCCGGTCGTATACACCGGTGGAGATGAACTCCGTCAGCACATCGTTGGCGTTGCTGGCGCACACCAGCCGCCCCACCGGCAGACCCATGCGCTTGGCGAAATACCCTGCCAGAATGTCCCCGAAGTTGCCGGTAGGCACCACGAAGTGGACCTTCTCCCCCACCCGGATGCGCCCCGCCTGCACCAGATCGGCATAGGCCCGGAAGTAGTATACCACCTGCGGGGCCAGCCGCCCGATGTTGATGGAGTTGGCGGAGGACAGTATCGCACCGTGAAGCTCTTTCCCTTTACAGGCTGCAAAGACATTCTTCACGCCGGTCTGCGCATCATCGAAGTTCCCCCGGATGGCGCATACCCGGACGTTGCTGCCCTCCTGCGTCACCATCTGTGCCTCCTGCACCGGCGACACGCCCCCGGCGGGATAGAACACCATGATCCGGGTGCCGGGCACATCGTGGAAACCCTCCAGCGCCGCCTTACCGGTATCGCCGGAGGTGGCGGTGAGGATCACCACATCCCCGGCCCCCTCCTGCTTGGCGGCGGCGCTCACCAGCCGGGGCAGCACCGACAGGGCCACGTCCTTGAAGGCGCTGGTGGGGCCGTGGTACAGCTCCAGCACATACCGCTCCCCCACCGGCACCAGCGGCGTCAGGTCATCGCTGGCGAATTTTCCGGCATAGCTGGCCCGCACCAGTCCGTTCATATCCTGAAAGCCCGGCAGCAGTGCACCCAGAATGTCTGCCGCCATGGACATGGTATCCTTCTGCAAAGCCCCCTGCCAGTCAAACTCTAACTTCCCCGGATCGCAGACATACAGTCCTCCGTCCGGTGCGATGCCCTCTAAAACGGCTCTGGCCGGGGCCGCCGTCAGTTTTTCATCCCTCGTGCTATGGTAGATCATAAAAAACGCTCCTTTTGCCACTTGCTTTTTCTGAAACAGTATGATACACTGTCTCCAAGAAAAAAGCAAGTGTTTTTATTCCGAGGACATGAATACTCTCTGTCCGCTGCGGAACAAACGGCACTGCATCCATGAAAGAAAGGCGATCCTCCTATGTTAAAGGTATTGAAATTCGGCGGCTCCTCTATGGCCGACGCCCATCAGTTTGCCAAGGTGAAGGCCATTGTGGACTCTGACCCCAGCCGCCGTGTGGTGGTGGTCAGCGCCGCCGGAAAGCGCAGTCGGGACGACCACAAGCTGACGGACCTGCTGTATCTGTGCTACGCCCACCTGCAATACGGCGTCAGCTGCGACGCCGTGTTCGACATGATCCGCAGCCGCTATCTCTCCATCCGGGACGAGCTGCACCTGTCCACACCGCTGGAGGCGGAGTTCGCCGCCCTGCGGGAGAAAATGGACCGTGGCATCAGTCAGGACGAGCTGGTGAGCCGGGGTGAGTACTTCGCCGCCCGCCTCATGGCGGACTATCTGGGCTACGATTTTCTGGACAGCATCTGCTGGCTCCGCTTCCGGCTGGACGGTACCGTGGATCAGCCCGCCAGCTACGAGGCCCTGCGCCGCACCGCCTCCGGCCGCCGGGTGGTGATCCCCGGCTTCTACGGGGCCATGCCCGACGGCAGCGTCAAGACCTTCACCCGCGGCGGCAGCGACATCACCGGCGCTCTGGCGGCGGCGGCGCTGGACGCCGACGTCTACGAGAACTGGACCGACGTCTCCGGCTTCCTCATGGCCGACCCCAAGATCGTGCAGGACCCCCGCCCCATCGAGCGCATCACCTACGCCGAGCTGCGGGAGCTCAGCTATATCGGGGCGCAGGTGCTCCACGAGGGGACCGTCTCCCCGGTGCGTGAGAAGAACATCCCCCTGAACATCCGCAATACCAACCAGCCCGACCACCCCGGCACCATGATCCGGGAGCGCTTCGACGAGCCGGAGCTGGCAGACGAGAACCTCATTACCGGCATCGCCGGCCGCAAGGATTTCTCCGTCATCACCATCACCAAAAACGGGATGTCCTCACAGGCCGGCGTCCTGCGGCAGATCCTGGAGGTGCTGGAGCGCTACGGCATCAACGTGGACTATCTGCCCTCCGGCATCGACACGGTATCGCTGGTGGTGTCGGCCCAGAAGGTGACCCCGTGCCTGTATCCCATGCTGGGTGATCTGCAAAAGGAGTTGAAGCCCGACAGCATCCATGTGACAGACAATATGGCCATCGTGGCCGCCGTGGGCCGGAAAATGGCCTATAAGCCCGGCACCTCCGGCCGCATCTTCGCCAAGCTGGGTGAAAACGGCATCAACATCCGCATGATCACCCAAGGCCCGGAGGAACTGAATATCATCGTTGGCGTGGACGGAAGCGACTTTGAGCGTGCCATCCGTGTCCTGTACGACAGCTTTGTAAAATAAGGAGGAACCAAACTATGAACGTTGCCATTCTGGGCGCCACCGGTGCGGTGGGCCGTGAAATGATGAAAATACTGGCCGAGCGCAGCTTTCCCGTGGAGGAACTGCGGTTGCTGGCCTCCCCCCGCTCCGCCGGGCAGAAGCTGCTCTGGCAGGGCCGGGAGCTGACGGTGCAGCCCGCCGAGGACAGCGCCTTTGAGGGCATGGACGTCGTGCTTGGCGCTGCGGAGAACGACATCGCCAAGCGTTTCGCCCCGGCCATCGTTAAGGCAGGTGCCGTGTTCGTGGATAATTCCAGTGCCTTCCGCATGGACCCCAATGTGCCGCTGGTGATCCCGGAGATCAACCCGGAGGACGTCCGCCGCCACAAGGGCATCATCGCCAACCCCAACTGCACCACCATCGTCTCGCTGGTGGCCATCAACGCCCTGAATCAGGACAGTCCCATCCAGAGCATCATCGCCTCCTCCTATCAGGCGGTGTCCGGTGCCGGAGCCGGCGGTCCCCGTGAGCTTATGGAGGAGGTGGAGCTGCTGCGGGAGGGCAAGCCCGTCCACCCGCAGGTGTTCCAGTACCAGATCGCCTACAACGTCATCCCCCAGATCGGCGGCGAGGCCTATGAGGGCTACACCTCTGAGGAGATGAAGATGCAGAACGAGGGCCGCAAGATCATGCATCTGCCGAACCTGCGGGTCAGCTGCACCTGCGTCCGGGTGCCGGTGGTGCGGAGCCACAGCGTCTCGCTGGTGGTTCGTACCCGTGAGAAGATCTCCGTCCAGCGGGCCAGAGAGCTCATCGCCGCCGCCCCCGGCTGCCGTCTGGTGGACGATCTGGCCAACCGACAGTACCCCATGCCGCTGGACACCAGCGATCAGGACACCGTGTTCGTGGGCCGCATCCGGGAGGATCTGACCTGTGACAACGGCCTGAATATCTGGTGCTGCGGCGATCAGGTCCGCAAGGGCGCCGCCACCAACGCCGTGCAGATCGCCCAGCTGCTGCTCCCCTGATAGCCCCCTGATAACCGGATATGTAAAGCGCCCCTGCTTCACAGTGAAGCAGGGGCGCTTTTCGCACATTTTCCTTTATTCGATGGATTTCAGCGACTCCGCCATGCTGATGCGCCGCAGCTTGAAGTACATCACCACGTTCACGATGGCGGCAAACACCGCCGTCAGCAGCATGGAGAACATCACACTCTGCCATGCGATCCGCACGTCGAAGGCGATGGTGTCGATGCGGATCTGGCTCATCACATAGGCGTGGAGCCACTTGCCCAGCGGCAGACCCACCAGCATCCCCAAAAACGTCAGGGTGTTGTTCTCCCGGAACACATAGGCCGATGTCTCTCCGGGATAGAAGCCAAGCACCTTGATGGTGGCGATCTCCCGGATGCGCTCGTTGATATTGATGTTGGTGAGGTTATACAGCACAATAAAGGCCAGCGCCCCGGCGCACACCGTCACCATCCACACGATGTAATCCAGCACCGACATCATGGTTCCCACCCGCTGGCGGGTATCCAGATTCACCGATACCGCCGAGACGTTCTCCATATCCAAAATCCGGGCCGAGGCGGCGTGGACACCTGCGTCGGAGTTGTCCGTCACCCGGATGAAGGCGGTTTTCACCGGCGGCACGCTGCCCCACTGATCCCGGCAGGTGTCCGCTGACACGATGGCGTAGTTGGACACGTAGTTGTCAAAGATGCCGCTGACCGTCACCGTCAGGGTGTTCATGTCGCTGTCCCGCAGGGTCACGGTATCCCCCACGGACACGCCCAGCGCCTCCGCCAGAGCGTCGTTGAGCAGCGTCTCTCCCGTTCCGGGCATGGACAGCTTCTCGCCGCCCCGGTGGAGGTCCATCATGCCCTCCAGACTGCTCTGAGGCACCAGCAGATTCACCGTCTTGGCCCCGCCGCCTGCCTCCACCGTCACGGAGCCGTCGTGGAGGAACACCACCGCCGACACATCGGCGGCCTGCCGGGAAAACGCCTGCTGCGTCTCCGCATCCATCTCCTCTGTGAAGGACACCGCCGCATCGTACAGGGTAATTTCCTCGAACTGATAGTCCACCACATTGGCGATGGAGTCCTTGATGCCGAAGCCCGTCAGCAGCAGCGCCGTGCAGCCGCCGATGCCCAGCACCATCATGAAGAACCGCTGCTTGTACCGCAGCACGTTCCGCAGGGATACCTTGGTCAAAAAGCCCAGCCGCTTCCACAGGAAGGTGATGCGCTCCAGCAGCGCCAGCAGGAAGAAGAACAGCGGGAACACACGGGAAACTCCCGCCACAATGTTGGTGTCGCTCTCGAAGCATACATAGCCCACGTTGGTGTCCCGGCCCAGCACATAGGTGTCCGGCTCTTTCAGATCCTCCAGCTTCTGCCGGGCATCGTCCAGTTCCCCCTCATGGTCGGACAATTCCCTTTCGCCGTCCTCCAGCTCCTGCCGGGCGCTCTCCAGCTTGGGACCTGTCTCCTCCAGCTGGGCCTTGGCCGCCGCCAGCTGCCGGGCCGACTCCTCCAGCTTCTCCTGCGCCTGTGTCAGCTGCCGCTCCGTGTCATCCAGCGCCGCACCCGCCGCATCCAGCTGGGCCTTGCTCTGGGCCAGCTGCGCCGCCGTTGCCTCCAGCTGCGCCTGATTCTGAGAAAGCTGCGCCGCTGTGGCGTCCAGCTGTTCCTTCATGGCCGCCAGCTTGGCCTGCAGGACCGGCAGCTCCGGGCTATCCTCCGGCAGGGCCGCCGCCTGCTGCTCCAGCAGCTGATACTGCGCCAGCGCCTCCTGATACTGCGCCTGTGCCTCCTGATACTGCCTCTGGCCCTCCTCATAGGCCGCCTGCCCCTGATTATATTGGCTCACGCCGTTTTCATAGTCCTTCCGGGCCGTCTCATAGGCCGCCCGGCCACTGTCGTATTCTGCCAGCCCATCCCGGTACTGGCCGGCGCCCTCTATATAGGATGCATGTCCGTCCTTGTACTGGGCAAGGCCGTCGTAGTATTCCGCCCAGCCCGTTTCCAGCTGCTTCCGGGCGTCGTCCAGCTGCTGCTGGGCATCCGCCAGCTTTTCCTGCGCCTCACTGCGGAGAGAGTCGTACCGCAGCTGCGCCCGCTGGGCTGCCAGATCCTTCAGGGGCTGCTCCATGGCCTCCACGGCATCGTCATAGGCCGCCGTATAGATGCGGCCATCTGCCCCGGTGAGGGTCACGTCGATCTCCGTGTAGTAGTCCATCGCAAAGCCCTCCGGCAGTAGATAGACAAACGCCGCCACGGTGCCGTTTCCCAGCGCCGTGCCGCCCCGCTCATAGTTGATGTACATAGGACTGGCAGCCACGCCCACCACCGTATATTCCCGGCTGGCGAAGGTATCCATCGTATCGGCGGAGTTGTTGTCCGACAGCCGGATGACGCTGCCCAGTGCGCTCTCATCGTAGCGCCATGCGTCCACCACGCACTTCCAGCTTCCGGAAAGCATCCACATCCTCCTCCGTCCAGCCCAGAGTGGAGAGGATCCGGTCATCGAACATGGCCAGATCCTTCAAATAGTGATTGGCGGTGGAGATCATAGCGGTGCGGGTCACCCGCAGTCCGGCAAAAAAGCCCACACCCAGCGCAATAATGGCCAGAATGGCCAGATACCGGCCCAAGCTGGTTTTGATCTCCCGAAAAGCAGTTTTCAGCAGCATATCCTCACCACTCGATCTCTTCCACAGGGGTGACGTGTTCATTCTTCCGCACGGACTGGATGGTGCCGCTCTTGATGGAGATGACCCGATCCGCCATGGCCGTCAGAGCGGAGTTGTGGGTGATGATGACCACCGTCATTCCCGTCCGGCGGCAGGTATCCTGCAGCAGCTTCAGAATGTTCTTGCCGGTAACATAGTCCAGCGCACCGGTTGGCTCGTCGCACAGCAGCAGCTTGGGGTTCTTGGCCAGCGCCCGTGCAATGGCCACCCGCTGCTGCTCGCCGCCGGAGAGCTGGGCCGGGAAGTTTTTCATCCGCTCCCCCAGTCCCACCTCCCGCAGCACCTCTGCCGCATCCAGCGGATGGGGGCAGAGCTGGGCGGCGATCTCCACGTTCTCCAGCGCCGTGAGGTTCTGAATGAGGTTATAAAACTGGAACACAAAGCCCACGTCGCGGCGTCGGTACTCCGTCAGCTGCCGCCGGTCGTAGCGGGAGATATCCCGGCCATCCAGCTTCACCGTGCCGCCGGTGAGGGTATCCATACCCCCCAAAATATTCAGCAGCGTGGTCTTTCCGGCACCGGAGGCCCCTACAATGACGCAGATCTCCCCCTTCTCCACCTGAAAGGTGGCGTCCCGCAGCGCCGGGATCTCCACCGCTCCGGTGTGGTAGATCTTGCTGACCTTTTCAAATTCTACAAAAGCCATTGTGACCTCCTCGCTTCTCCAGAATGTTTCTTTTATTATACAATTCCGATTCCGGATTATCAATAGACAATCTCTGAACTTTTAGAGAAAATACGCAAAAATTGGACACTTCCCCCATTTTCCTGACAGTCTGTGGACATCGTATGGACCTGCAAGGGAGCCGTTTTGCAGGCCAACGTGACCAAACGTAGTGCATCACCATCTAACACAATACAAACACAATACATCTGTTACAACACATCCGTGTACCATATCAAGGAGGATATTCCCATGAAAAAGTTCAAGCAGCTTCTGTGTCTGGCGCTGGCACTGACCATCAGCGCCTCCCTGCTGGCCGCCTGCGGCCAAAAGGACAACGGCGGAAGCAAGGATTCCGACGAAAAGGTTCTGACCTACGCCGTGGAGGGCGGCTCCGCCGGCGAGGAGATCGCTCTGGAGAAGGGCTGGAAGGTCACCACGCTGGAGGATCAGGCCGCCGCCCTGATGGAGGTGGCCTCCGGCACCTCCGTCATCGACTGGGGCCAGAAGATCAATGAGCTGGACAGCAAGGCCATCGACGTGGTGTGGAACGGCATGACCCTCACCGACGGCGTTATGAGCGCCATGGCCTGCACCAACGCCTACTGCAAGAACGCACAGGTCGTGGTGGTGCGTGGTCAGTAAATAACGGCCAGAATGCCGCTGCGGGGGCTGTCCGCCGCAGCGGCATTTTTTATGGCGGCCCGTGAAAAGGGCGGCCTGTGAAATCTGAGTGTAAGGAGTTCTTCCCATGTTCTGGTCTGTGACACTGTCCCTGCTGGAGGGGCTGCGTGAGGTGGTGAAGCTGTTCGCCCTGACGCTGGTATTCTCTCTGCCGCTGGGGCTGGCGGTGACCTTCGGCTCCATGAGCAAGTGCCGTCCGGTCAGCTGGTTTTTTAACGTTCTGGTGTGGATCGTCCGGGGAACACCCCTGATGCTGCAGCTGATCCTGATTTTCTACGGCCCCGGCATCTGGCTGGGCCACAACATCTGGGGCAGCCAGCGGATGCTGGCGTGTACCGTGGCCTTCGTGCTGAACTACGCCTGCTACTTCTCCGTCATCTACCGGGGCGGCATTGAGGGCGTGCCTGCCGGGCAGCGGGAGGCGGGAGAGGTACTGGGCCTCACCCGCAGGCAGATCTTCTTTAAGATCACCCTGCTGCAGATGGTGAAGCGCATTGTGCCGCCTATGTCCAATGAGATCATCACGCTGGTGAAGGACACCTCGCTGGCCCGCATCATCTCCATCATGGAGCTGACCAAGGTGGGCGAGAGCTACATCAAGGCGCAGGGCATCACATGGCCCCTGTTTTACACGGGGGTATTCTATCTGGCCTTTGTGGGGCTGCTGACACTGCTGTTCCGGTACATCGAGCGCAGGCTCAGCTATTTTCGGTAAGGAGGGGGTACTATGGCGATCCTGGAGGTGGCACAGCTGGAGAAAAGCTTCGGCGGCACCAAGGTCCTGCGGGACATCAGCTTTTCGCTGGAGGAGGGACAGGCTCTGTCCATCATCGGCTCCTCCGGCAGCGGAAAGACCACGCTGCTGCGGTGCCTGAACTTTTTGGAGACACCCGACAGCGGCCGCATCGCCGTCCGGGGACGGAATCTGCTGGACGGGAGCCTGTCCCCTCAGGAGCGGCGGCGGAACCGGCTGCACTTCGGGCTGGTGTTTCAGGATTTTAATCTGTTTCCCCAATATACGGCGCTGGAGAATGTAACGCTGGCCCGGCGGCTGCTGGCCAAATCCGAGAGAACCGGGGAGGCCCCGGAGGCCATCCGCCGGGAGGGCGAAGCCCTGCTGGAACAGATGGGTCTGGGAGATCGGATGGGACACTATCCCCACCAGCTCTCCGGCGGACAGAAGCAGCGGGTGGCCATTGCCCGTGCGCTGGCCATGAAGCCGGACATCCTGTGCTTCGATGAGCCCACCTCAGCGCTGGACCCGGAGCTTACCGGGGAGGTGCTGAAGGTCATCCGGCAGCTGGCCCGGCAGCGCACCACCATGGTCATCGTCACCCACGAGATGGCCTTTGCCCGTGATGTGGCGGATCAGGTCATCTTCATGGACGGTGGCGTCATCGTGGAGCAGGGGGAGCCACGCATGGTGATGGATCACCCCAAGGAGGAGCGCACCCGGCAGTTTCTGGCCCGGTACGCACAGGGATAAGGCTTTCTACGAAAAAAGAGCGCAGGCATCGCCTACGCTCTTTTTCTGCTATCTTACACGGGGGATCAGCAGCAGCCCCGACGGCAGCGGAGTCTCCTGCTCCAATCCGTTGGCGGCGCAGATGGCCTGCTCATCCGTGCGGTAGCGCTTGGCCAGCTCCCACAGGCTCTCCCCTTTCTTCGGCCGGCACAGCACCAGAGAGGGACGCCGTCCCGGCTCCGGCTCCGTCAGCTCTGCGGCGGTAATGGCGTCCCATGTGCATCGGCGGCTGCGCTCCACCGTCAGCTCCACCGGGACCGTCAGCTCCAGTCCCGTGCCGGAGGGGCGCAGGCTGGGAGACAGGCAGGCAGCACGGGCGGTGGTCACATCCCCAGGCACGGGGGCGGCGGCCTCGTCGGTGCGCTCCGCCGTGACCGGTGCGCCGGATTCGTCCAGATACAGCAGCCGCAGCCGCAGAGGGGTGCGGAGGGTGGTATGATCCCCCTCCTGCCCTGTGGTGACGGCGCCGCAGTCCGCTGCCGTCACATACAGGAAGGGGCGGCTCTCCAGCTCCTGATGTACCTCCGGCTGTACCGTCTCCGGGGGCCAGGTCTCCGTCAAGGTCAGGCTCTGGCGCTGGAGAGCGGTGTCCCAGCGGGTGCTGTACAGGTCCGTCACCGGGGCGACGGTGATGGTCTCATAGGTCCGCACCAACAGGCTCAGGGTCAGCTCCACCCCGATGGCGGCTGCGCCGTCGCTGCGGATGAGCCGGGCCGTGCCGCAGGAGCCGGTGACCGTGACCTGCGCCTCCTCCGGGACGGTAAGGCCGTCCAGAAGGCAGGAAAAGGGCAGGGTGTCCTCCCATGTGTGGAGGGAGCCGTCCTGTGTGCGGTACAGCAGGCAGATGCGGGCCTCGCCCTTTGCCAGCAGGCGGCTCCCCACCGGCTGGCTGCCGGTGATGCGGGGGCAGATGCGCTGGGCCAGCAGTTCCTCCGGCGGCTCGCCCCAGTCCTGGGGCTGGAGCTCCTGAGTCACGCTGCTCTGCCGCTGCGTCACCGAGGTCAGCAGGGTAAGGGACTGCTCCTGACGGTGCAGGCGCAGGGTAGGCTCCTCCCCTACGCCGGTGCAGATGCGGTGGCGGCGGCAGGTGTAGCCGGTGAGAGTCAGCTCCGGCATGACCCGCAGGTACAGCTTTCGGCCGGTGACGGCTCTGGCCTCCGTCAGCAGCAGGCGGCCCGCCATGCAGACGGTGTCGCAGCCGGTGAGGCGCTTGTCGTCCGCTTGGGTCAGAAACGGCACCGGCAGCGTCAGGCTCCGCAGGCCGGGGCTCTCCTCCGATGTATAGAGCACCGTGACCAGCACCGAGCCGCTGATCTGCCGGCTCGTATATTCCCGCAGGCACAGCTGTCCTACGGCGTCCACGATGCGGGTGACCTCCGGGCAGTACTCCGGGATCGCCGCCTCCAGCGCCTCCTCCTGCGTCAGGGTAACGCTCTCCCCCGCCTCGCAGCAGGACAGCTCCGTATATTGCAGTTCCAGCTCCATGTTTTCGTCCTCCCGTAATTTCTTACTGCGCAGGACTACTCTATGAGCCGTTTCCGCCGTTTATTCCCGGATGCCGAAGAGCATCCGCAGAACCCCACGCAGCAGACGGGGCGACTTCCAAACCACGATCTTCACAGCAGCTACCTCCTATCCTTCAAGCAAACGATCCCACAGGCGATCAGCAGGAACGACACCAGAAACATCAGCACGCCCACCGGAAAGATGGCGGCAATGAGGATACCCAGTCCCAGCCCCAGTGCGCAGATGCCCAGAAATCTCCCGCAGCCGTCTCCGTGTCTCATGTGACGTCCCTCCCTCTCCGTTTCGCTTCTATGGCAGTATATGCCGGAAGGTGCGGGCGTGACAGCGGCGGCGCACAAAGAGAGAGCGGAAGCGATGCTTCCGCCCTCTCTGAGCGTTCTCTATTTGTGCTGCCAGTCCCGCAGGTCCTTCAGCTCGTCATACAGCCGCACATAGCTGCGGTGGCGGCTGGCGGGGATCCTCCCGTCCTTCACCGCCTGCAACACGGCGCAGCCCTTTTCCTTCACATGGCTGCACCCCACGAACCGGCACTGGCCCAGATAGGGAGCAAACTCCGGGAAGGTCTCCGGCAGGCGGGCCTTCAGCTCCAGATCTAACTCCTCCGTGTCGAAGGAGGAGAAGCCCGGCGTGTCGATAACGTAGGTATCCTCGTCCAGCGGGAACATCTCCACATGGCGGGTGGTGTGGCGGCCACGGCCCAAGGCCTTGCTGACCTCCCCCACCGGCAGGCCGAACACCGGCTCCATGGCGTTCAGGATGCTGGACTTGCCCACGCCGGAGTTGCCGGTGAGTGCGTTCAGCTTCCCCTTCATGGCACGGCGCAGCTCCGGCAGGCCCTCTCCGGTGGCGGCACTGACCCGCAGCACCGGAATGGCGGAGGCGGCATAGCTGTCGTATAGCTCCTGCGCCGGGTCCAGATCGCATTTATTCAGGCACAGCAGCACCCGGCAGCCCTTCAGGACGGCGATGGAGGCAATGCGATCGATGAGGTAGGGATCCGTGGTGGGGATGGCCTGTGAGCCGATGATGACCAGCTGGTCGATGTTGGCGGCGGCGGGGCGGGCAAACCGATTCTGCCGGGGCTCGATGGCCTCCACGAAGCCCTCTTCGCCTCCCAGATCACGGACCTGTACCCAGTCCCCCACCAGCGGACTGATGCCCTCCCGGCGGAATTTTCCTCTGGCCCGGCATTGCAGCAGCCCCTCCGGTGTGCGGACGTAGTAGAAGCCGCTGAGGGCCTTTTCAATGCGGCCCCGGCTCAAAAGCTGACCACCTGAGAGGCCACCTCGGTGCCGTTGATATACAGGTACACCGTGATGCTGGTTCCCTTGTCACCGGTGAAGGTATGGCTGACGGAACGGGCGGCGGCGGGGTCCGTGGTATCCACCGTGGTGGAGTAGACGACGGTGGTATCCTGACGGATCTCCACGTTCAGGATGCCCAGCTCCGGATTCAGGTACTCGCCGGGGATATCGAACGTCACCGTCTGCTCCGTGGTCTGAGACGGCTCGGGGCCCTTGCTGACGGTAAAGACGATCTCGGTGCCGGGGGCTACCTCCGTGTTGGGAGCGAGGCTCTGGCGGATGACGCTGCCCTCCGGCACGGTGGCGTCGTACTCATACTGGTGAGCGCCCACGGTGAGACCGGCGTTCTCGGCCTGCAGGGCGGCATCGTCCACGCTGAGACCGGCGTAATTCTGCACGGTGACGGGCTTGGTCTCCGGCCCCTTGCTGACGGTCAGCAGGATGCTGTCGCCCTTCTTGATGCTCTCACCGGCGGCGGGGGTACTGCTGATGACCTTACCGGCGGCATACTCGTCGGAGTACACCTCCCGGATCTGGACGTTCAGGTTCAGATTCAGGTTCGTCAGCTCCACCTTGGCGTCCTGCACATCCTCGCCCAGAACGTTCACCATGAGGTTGGTCTCCTCCTTGGCGCAGATCCAGACGGTGATCTTCAGGTTATTCTTGCGGACATGGCCGGACTTGGGGTCCTGCTCGATGATCTGGCCGGGCTGATAGTTGCTGTCGGCCTTGCTGCCGGCCACCTCGATCTGGAACACGCCCTTGATGCCCTCCATCTGCTGGGCCTCCTCCACGGTCTTGCCCAGAACATCGGGAACCTTATAGGACTGGGCGGCGGGGTTATCGTTGATGCCGCTGAACACGAACTTGAACAGCAGGAACACCACCAGCAGCGCTGCGGCAAAGCCGCCCACCACGATGGCGATGAGCTTTTTATCCCGCTTTTTCTCCTCCGCCGGGGTGCGCTCCTTGCGGGCGGCCTGAATGGCGGCGGTGGGGATGGCCTGCGTAGGCTCGTGATCCTCCGGCTCCTCCAGATCCGCACGGATATAGCCAAGGTCCACGGAGTTATTCTTGCGGAACTTCTCCAGATCCTCCAGCATGGCATCCGCCGAGGGGTAGCGCTTCTCCAGATTGGCGCACATGGCCTTCATGCAGATCAGCTCCAGTGCCTCCGGGATATCGGGATCGATCTCACGGGGGGCCAGTGGGACGGAGCTCAGGTGCTGGATGGCCACGGACACGGCGGACTCCCCCTCGAAGGGCAGACGTCCGGTAAGCATCTCATAGAGCACCACGCCGGCGGAGTAGATATCGCTGCGGGCGTCGGTGCGGTCACCTCTGGCCTGCTCCGGGGAGATGTAGTGGACGGAGCCCAGCGCCTCCTGCGTCAGGGTCTGGCTGGCGCTGGCCAGACAGGCGATGCCGAAGTCCGTCACCTTGACGCTGCCGTCCCGCAGGACCATGATGTTCTGGGGCTTGATGTCCCGGTGGATGATGCCCCGGCTGTGGGCATGGCTCAGCGCCCGCATGATCTGGGTGATGAAGTGCAGCGCCTCCCGCCAGTCCATCTTGCCACGGCGCTCCATGTACTGCTTCAGGGTGATGCCGTCCACCAGCTCCATGACGATATACTCCGTGTCGCCGCTGCGGGACACGTCGTACACCGACACGATGTTGGCGTGGGACAGCTGGGCCACCGCCAGAGACTCGTCCCGGAAGCGGCGGCGGAAGTCGGCGTTCTCCGCCAGATCGTTTTTCAGGATCTTCACCGCCACCATTCGGTTCAGGCGGTGGCACTTGGCCTTGTAGACGTTGGCCATGCCGCCGCTGCCGATGAGCTCCAATATCTCATAGCGGTTATCCAGCATTTTTCCGATATATTGATCCATAGATGTCATCTCCTTCAGATATTCATAAGCAGCACAGCAGTGACGTTATCCGGCGCTCCCCGCTGACGGGAGAGGGCCAGCAGCCGATCCAGACACGTGTCCAGCGGCTCGCTGTGAATCACCTCGAAGAGAAGCTCCTGATCGGACACGGTGTTTATCAGTCCGTCGGAGCACAGCAGCAGGAAGTCCCCCTGCTGCCATTTCAGCGGGAAGGCATCCGCCGCCACACCGGGCTCCGTCCCCAGCGCCCGTGTGATGAGGTTGCGGCGGGGATGGTGCCGGGCCTCGTCACGGGTCAGGTCGCCCTTTTCCACCATATCCTCCACCACGGAGTGGTCCCGGCTCACCTGCCGGATGCCCTCACGGGTGATATGGTAGGCCCGGCTGTCGCCCACGTTGCTCACCAGCGCCAGATCGTCCCGGACCACGGCGGAGACCAGCGTGGTCCCCATACGCTCAAAGCCCGGATGGGCCAGCCCGTACTCCCGGACGGCATCGTTGGAGAGAGCCACGGCGTAGCCCGCCGCCTGCTCCAGCTGTCCGGCGCTCATGCCGGGGCGCAGGCTCCGGCTCAGCTCACGGGTGAAGGTCTCCACCGCTATGGCGCTGGCCATCCGTCCCCCCTGCGTGCCGCCCATGCCGTCGCAGACCACCGCCACGGTGTAGCCGTCCGGCGTCAGCACGGCGCAGGCATCCTGATTCTCGCTGCGTACCAGACCACGGTCCGTTACGCTCCATGTTCTCATTGCAGGTCTCTCCCTTCCTCCATAGCCTTGCGGCGCAGCTGGCCGCAGGAGGCGTCGATATCGCCGCCAAGGCTCCGCCGCACGGTGGCGGTGACGCCATGGGACTGTAATCTCTTTTGAAATGCCGCTATGCGGCGGCTGGGTTTGAAGGGGCTCTCCACCACATCGTTCAGGGGGATGAGATTCACGTGGCCCGGCATCCCGGCGATGCGCCGGGCGATGAGGTCCGCCTGCCAGTCGTGGTCGTTGACGCCGTCGATCATGGCGTACTCAAAGGAGATGCGGCGGCCCGTCTTTTGGAAGTAATCGTGGCAGGCGGCGAACAGCTCCTCCACGTCATAGGCCCGGTTCACGGGCATGATGCGGGAGCGGGTCTCGCTGTCCGGGGCGTGGAGGGACACCGAGAGCGTCAGCTGGAGCTGAAGCTCCGCCAGACGCCGGATGCCCGGTATCACGCCGCAGGTGGACAGGCTGATGTGCCGCATCCCGATGTTCAGCCCCTTGGGGTGGTTCACCAGCGTCAGAAACCGCAGCACGGTATCCATGTTGTCCAGAGGCTCTCCAATGCCCATCAGCACGATATTGGAGATCTCCCGGCCGGAATCCAGCTGGGTGAACAGCACCTGATCCAGCATCTCCGAGGGGGTCAGGTCACGGACCTTTCCGGCGATGGTGCTGGCGCAGAAGGCGCAGCCCATGCGGCAGCCCACCTGAGAGGAGATGCATACGGTGTTGCCGTGGTGATACTGCATGAGCACCGTCTCGATGCAGTTGCCGTCCGCCAGCTCCCACAGGTACTTGACGGTGCCGTCCAGACGGGACTCCTGCTTGCGGGCCACGGTGGGGGCGGTGATATAGAACGTCTGCGCCAGCTGCTCCCGCAGCGCACGGGGCAGATCGCTCATCTCTTCAAAGGAGGTGACGCCCCGGTGCAGCCAGGTAAAGACCTGACCGCCCCGGAAGGCGGGCTGTCCCATCTCCCGCAGGGTATGGGTCAGCTCCTCCATCGTCATGGATTTGATGTCAGTCATGCTTTCCTCCGCATTCGGCAGATGTAAAAGCCGTCGGTCCCCAGCCGCTGGGGCCACAGGGTCGCCTCCCCGTCACACAGGCCCACGGGCCCCGGCAGGGTGAAGGTCTCCCGCCGGAACTCCGGGTGGCGGGAGAGGAACACGTGGATGATCTCCTGATTTTCCTCCGGCAGCACCGTGCAGGTGGAGTACACCAGCACGCCACCGGGACACACATAGCGGCAGGCATTTTCCAGAATATCCCCCTGAATGGCCGGAAGCTGGGCCAGATCACGGGGGTTTTTATACCGGATATCCGGCTTTTTGCGGATGATGCCGAGGCCCGAACAGGGGACGTCCGCCACCACCACATCCGCCTGCTCCAGCCATGCGGCGTGCTCCTCCCGTGCATCGGCCAGCGCCGTGCGGATGCTGGTGATGCCCAGACGCTGGGCGCCGCTGTCGATGAGTTTTAGCTTGTGAGGGTGGACGTCGCAGGAGAGGATCTGTCCCCGATCCCGGCGGTCCATGGCCATGGCGAAGGACTTGCCGCCAGGGGCGGCGCACACGTCCAGCACCCGATCCTCCGGGGCCGGGGCGGCCACGGTGGCCACCAGACGGGCGGCGGCGTCCTGCACGGTGAAGCGGCCCTCCCGGAAGGCGGACAGCTGCTCCAGATCGCCGGTGCCGCTGACGGAAAAGCATCCCGCCAGCCACGGGTGGGGCTCCACCTGTGCGCCGGTCTGGCGCAGCAGCTTCTCCAGCTCCTCCGGGGTACCCTTCAGGGGGTTTGTCTGGATGGTAGTGGGTACTACCTGATTGTTCATACGGAGATACGCCTCCGTCTCCTCCTCGCCGATGAGGGAAAGCAGACGCTCCACCAGCCACCGGGGGTGGCTGTATCGCAGGGAGAGAGTCTGCGCCGGGCTGCCCTTGGGCAGGGGCGGCATATCCTCCCGATTGGCGGCAAATTTCCGCAGGATGGCGTTGACCATACCCGCCGCCTTTTCCCGGCGGTGGCGCTTAGTCATCTCCACGGCCTCGTTGACGGCGGCACGGGGCGGCACCTTATCCAAAAACAGGATCTGGTAGCCACCCAGACGCAGGATGTTGCGGATGACGGACTCCAGCCGCTCCGGGCGCTGGCTGCACCAGCAGCCGATATAGTAGTCCAGCAGCATCCGGTTCTGGATCACCCCGTAGCACAAGCGGGTGGCCAGCGCCGCATCCCGGCTGTCCAGCTTATTTTTGGCGATGGTTCGCTTCAGGCCGCCGTCGGACCATGCGTTGGCGCTGTCCACCTGCATCAGAACCTCCAGAGCGGTCTCTCTGGCGTCCGGCTTTCTCACGTCGCTCATACCGTCACCTGCACCGGGTGGCCTGCCAGATAGCTGGCCACCGCCATGCGCTTACCGTTTTGCGGCTGAAGCTCCAGAATACGGAGCGTCCGGCCGTCGCCGCAGGCGATCTCGATGCCGGTCTTATCGGCCCGGACGATCGTTCCGGGAGCGGCCTTGACGGCGCCGCCCACAGCGGTACGGTACACCTTCACCGTGGCGCCGGACAGCTCCGTCACGGCGCAGGGCCAAGGCTGGAGGCCACGGACCTGATCGTGGAGACTGCGGGCGGGGCGGGTGAAGTCCATGGGGGACAGCTCCCGGCTCAGCATGGGGGCAAAGGTTACGGCGCTCTCATCCTGTCGGGTGCGGCCGGCGGTGCCGTCGTTCAGCGCCTGCACCGTCCGGGAGAGGGTATCGGCTCCCAGCTCCGCCAGACGGTTCGTCAGGGTCAGAGCGTCCTCGTCGGGATCGATGGGCGTCTCGGCGGCGGAAATGATATCCCCGGCGTCCAGCTCCTTGGCCATATACATGATGGTGACGCCGGTGACGGCGTCGCCGTTCAGGACGGCCCAGTTGATGGGGGCTGCGCCACGGTATTTGGGCAGCAGCGAGGAATGGACGTTGATGGAGCCAAGCTTGGGCACCGCCAGAATATCCTCCGGCAGGATGCGGCCATAGGCCGCCACCACCGTCAGCTCCGGGGCCAGAGTACGGATCAGCTCCAGCGCCGTACCGTCCCGCAGCTTGGTGGGCTGGTACACCGTCAGGCCCTGTGAAAGAGCATACTCCTTCACCGGGGAGAAGGCCAGCTTATGGCCCCGGTTCTTGGGCTTATCCGGCTGGGTGAACACGCCGCATATCTCGTGGCCGTCCTCCACCAGCCGGCGCAGAGAGACCACGGCGAAGTCCGGCGTTCCCATAAACAGGATCCTCATTCCTCGTCTTCCTCCTGCTGGTTCATATACTCCTCCAGCTCCTCCTCGGTCATCAGATGGTCCGTGTGCTCCACGAACAGATGGCCGTCCAGATGCTCGATCTCATGGCAGAAGCAACGGGCGGTCAGCTCCTCGTCCTCTACCTCGAAAAAATTGCCGTCCCGGTCCTGCGCCCGGACACGCACCGTATAGGGGCGGGTGACGATGCCGAACTTGCCGGGGATGCTGAGGCAGCCCTCCAGACCTGTCTGCTCCCCCTCGGCAGCGATGATCTCCGGGTTCACCAGCTCGATGATATCCTCATCCTCGTTCATCACCACGCACACACGGCGCAGCACGCCCACCTGCGGGGCAGCCAGACCTACGCCGCCGGAATCCAGCAGCGTCTCCTTCATGTCGTCGATCAGCGTATGCAGGCGCTGATTGAACTCCGTCACCGGGCGGCACACCTTGGTCAGGCACTCGTCGCCCTGCAATACGATCTTTCTCAAAGCCATATCCTTCGTACCTCTAATCCATCAGATTGCAGTCCGTGTGGACCGCCATATTGCGATGCTCCGGGCGGCGGGCGAAGGCCTTCATATAGGCCGCCAGCAGCTGACGGAGCGGTTTTTCGTTTTGGCCCACCACCGTGATCCGGTAGCGGTAGCGGTTGTTCAGCTTCACCACCGGGGCCGGGGCAGGCCCCAGCACCTCCGGCTCCATGGCCCGGTACGATTCCTGCGACAGTGCCTGCCGCAGAGCGGCGCACAGCTGGGCGCAGGCCCGGCGCACCGGCTCCTCCTCCGGGCCGGTAACGGTAAGGGTAAAGTGGTCGGCAAAGGGCGGGTCACGCCGCAGACGCCGCAGACGGATCTCATCGTCGTAGAAGCGGTCATAGTCCTGCTCCGCCGCCGCCAGGATCACGTCGTTGCGGGGGGTGTAGGTCTGGATCACCGCACGGCCCTCCTTCTCCCCCCCGGCCGGCCCGGCCCACCACCTGCGTCAGCAGGCTGAAGGTGCGCTCCGCCGCCCGGTAGTGATCCACGTACAGCGACAGATCCGCCGCCAGCACGCCCACCAGCGTCACCCCGGCGAAATCCAGCCCCTTGGCCACCATCTGTGTCCCCAGCAGAATGGGGATGCGGCGGCGCTGGAACTCCCTCAGAAGCTTCTCGTGGCCCTCCCCCACAGTGTCGGCATCCATCCGCAGGAGCTCCGTACCGGGAAAGAGCCGGGTCAGCTCCTCCTCCACCTTTTGGGTGCCGAAGCCGATATGCTTCATGGCGCCGCCGCAGTCGGGGCAGGTATCCGGCGCAGGCTGGGAGTGGCCGCAGTAGTGGCACATCATCCGTCCGTTGGCGGAGTGGTAGGTGAGGTAGACGCTGCACCGGGGACACTGGGGAACGTAGCCGCACTGGGGACACAGCAGCTGGCGGCTGCTGCCCCGGCGGTTCAGAAACAGGATACTCTGCTCCCCCGCCGCCAGATTCCGCTCCAGCTCCTGCTGAAGAGGGCGGCTGATGCAGCTGAAATTGCCGTCCCGCAGCTCCCGGCGCATATCCGCCAGAATGACCTGCGGCAGGCGGCGCTGATTGAAGCGCTCCGTCAGGCGGCAGAGGCCGTAATCCCCCTTGCGGGCGTAATAGGCCGTCTCCACCGTGGGGGTGGCGGAGCCAAGCACCAGACGGGCTCCCTCCTGCACACAGCGGTATTTGGCAATATCCCGTGCGTGGTAGCACGGGGCTTTTTCCGATTCATAGGAGCTCTCCTGCTCCTCGTCCAGTATGATGAGGCCCAGCCGTTCCAGCGGGGCGAACACCGCCGAGCGGGTCCCCAGCACCACCGCAGCCTCGCCCCGGCGGATGCGCTTATATTGGTCCCACCGCTCCGTCAGCCGCAGGCCGCTGTGCAGCAGCGCCACCTTTCGGCCAAAGTAGGCGGTAAACCGGGCCATCATCTGAGGGGTCAGGGCGATCTCCGGCACCAGGATCATCACGGACTTTCCCTGCTCCAACAGGGTCTGGGCCAGACGGATATACACCAGCGTCTTGCCGCTGCCGGTGACGCCCTGTAAAAGCGTCACCCCGGCCCGGCCCGTCTCCGTCTGGCGGAGAATGGTGTCATAGGCCTCCTGCTGCTGTTGGTTCAGGGTGATCTCCTCCGCCGGGACACCGTACTCCCGTGGGGAGATGCGGTACTCCTCCCGGCTGCGGAGGGCGATGAGGCCCTGCTTCTCCAGACTGCGGAGGGTCTGGCGGGTAGCGCCGGTGAAATAGCACAGGTCATGAACCGTGGTCTCGCCGCACCTGGCCAGAAACGCCGCAGCTTCATACTGCCGGGGGGCGGACCGGCGGCGGCGCTCCAGACGCTCCAGCACCTCCTGCGCCGGGGCGGCTAAGGACGCCAGCTCCACCATGTGGTCCTTTACCTTGCGGCTGGTCTCCGTCTCCACGGAAACCAGTCCCTTCTTTTTCATCTGATACAGCACCGACGGGATATCCTCCCCCAGTGCGGTGCAGAGGGTCTCCCGCTCCTGCGGGCCGTCGGAGAGCATCCGGCACACCGCCTGCTCCCGCTCCGTAAGGCCCTCCTCCTCTGCCGTAGGGCAGAGGCTCCAGATCTCCCGGTAGCGATACCACACCGCCGCCGGGAGGATGGTGTGCAGGGCATCGTAGAAGGTGCAGAAGTACCGCTGGCGCATCCAGAGGGCCAGCCGTATCTCTTTCTCCGTCAGCACCGGCTCCTGATCCAGTAGATTGCGGATGGCCTTCAGGGGCTTGGCAGGCACCTCCTGCCGCAGCTGAAGCACCATGCCCTCGGCGGTGCGGTTGCCCCGCCCGAAGGGTACCGTGACCCGGCAGCCTACGGAGAGCTCCATACCGGACGGCACCAGATAGTCGTAGGGCTTGTCAATGGCGTAGGTAGCCGCCGCCACAGCGACCTTGGCGATCTGCGTCATTGACGGTCCCTCCCTCAGTCTTCCTCGATCTCCGTGTCGATGGTGTGGGCGTCGAACTTGCCCTCAGCCACCTCATGGATGGCCAGCGTCACCGGCTTCTCGTCCAAATGCTGGCCGGTGGCTTCGGCCTCCTCGGCGATCTGGCGGGCCCGGCGGGCCACCACGGCCATCTGGCGGGCGTCAGCTTGTTCATTGCGGGCCACCACGTTCACCAGCATATAACGGTTGGGGATATACTCCGTCAGCTTGTTCTCCAGAATGACGTCCCGTCCGTCGTCCATGGCACGGTCCACGTACTTCTTGGGGGTACCGTAGAAGTTACCTACGTACTCGGCATACTCCAGAAACTCGTCCTCCTCCACCATCCGGTGGAACTCCTCCGCCGGGATGAAGTGGTAGTGGACACCGTCCACCTCCCCAGGACGGGGGTCACGGGTGGTGGCGGAAATGGAAAAATACAGGTCCGTCCGCTGATCAAACAGTGCCTTCAGCACGGTGCTTTTTCCTACGCCGGAGGGACCAGATACGATGAATGTCTTACCTCTTCTCTGCACTTAAGTTTCCTCCTCTGTCAGATCCTCCAGCCGGACGCCCAGACGGGGCGCCAGCTTCTCCGCCGGCAGTGCCGACAGCACCACATGGTCACTGTCCATAATAAGTACCGACGCCGTGCTCGTTCACCTTCACCACGGACACGTCCGCAGCGGAGGAGTCGATGGTGACGAACACGTCCCATATACCACACTTTCAATGACCGGCTGCCATACGCCGCACTCCAACAGCTCGAAGGCCGCCGCCATCCGCTCCACGGACCGATCCATGGTCTGGGCCAGCTCCTGACGGCTCTCCTCCGTCAGCTTGCCCTCCTGCGCCGAAAATCGCAGGGGCAGCGGATTGTAGCTGCCGCTGCGCTGGTCCTTGGCCAGATCGTCCGCTGCGTCCGTCAGGTATATCCAGCGGCCCAGATGGTACAGCAGCTGCGCCAGCACCCGCCGCCGGACAGGATCCGGCTCCTCCTCTGCCGCACCGGCCAGCAGCCGGGCGAAGGTATCCGCCGGGCGGTCAATGGAGGGACAATTCTCCCGCTCCAGCTCCGCCAGTTCTCCCAGACAGCCCTGCACCAGCCGGTCAAAATCCGGCCGCAGGCGGGCGGCCTTGCGGTAGCTGCGGCGGAGAAGCAGGGCGGCCAGCCGGTATTTCAGGCCCCCGAAGAAGCCGTGATCCGTCACGCCGTCACGCAGCTGCCACCAGGTCAGGATGACGCTGAGGTCCGCCGCCGCATCCAGCGCCGGGTTTTCTTCCCCGCAGGGGCAGCCCCGGATGGGATGCACCGGGCAGCGATGGCGAGCGCAGGAAAAGCCGCTGCCGCCGGCCAGCAGAATGGCCAGAAAGGCCAGATCGTAGTTCAAAATCATCCGGGCCGGCAGGCCGTACCGCCGTCCCAGCGTGCGGCACAGGCCGCAGTAGGCGCTGCGGAACAGGTCTGTCTGCTCCTGAGTCAGCCGATCCGCCGCAGGACGCACATAGCCGAACATCAGAACTCCCGCACCACCGTGTAGGTCAGGGCCTCCGTCTTTTTGGCGTGGCGGTCATAGGCCACGCTGGGCAGGAAGGCCAGCGCCGCTGCGCCGATGGCGATGGCGTAGCGAACGCCCTCCGCCAGT
>VOFI01001072.1_pt1 | contig 36001 bp, 36 predicted proteins | sample 5384131 | NCBI WGS metagenome assembly VOFI01 (sample SAMN12384728, study PRJNA508395) | human gut metagenome | isolation source: healthy gut H | host: Homo sapiens
ATCGAATGTCTCCTGCTATTCGCTGGCCGGGGCCGTGTACGGCGTATACGGCAGTGAGTCGGACGCATGGTCGGACAGCAATCGGCTGGGTACCCTGACCACGGACGCAAGCGGCAACACCGTAACATTGGAACTGCGGGCCGGAACTTACTGGCGTCGTGAGCTGACGGCTCCCAAGGGCTATGCTCTGGATACAGGCGTTTACTCCTTCAGTGTAACAGTCACGAGCGAGGAAGTCTCTGTAATGGGGATGGAGCAACAGGCGCCAGTCATATCTGAAACTAACAAAATTGACACAAACTTTGTACCTCATTTGCACTTTTTAGGAAACTATGCTATGATTAGAAACACCCTTCCAGGACAGAAAGGAGGCCCCTATGAGGAAAATTTTTGCGCTTATGTTGGCCATTGCCATGGTGCTGACCATGGTGGCCTGCGGCAAGAAAGCAGACAATAAGGCCGATTCGATGGTCACACCGGAGCTGTATATTTCCACTGTAGACGGCAAGGATACCGTAGTGGACAAGGACGGCAAGGCCGTCACCGGCTACACACTGGACAAAGACGGCAATGTGGTGGACGGCAGCGGCAAGCTGGTTCTTGCCGCCCAGCAGCTGAAAGCCCTCCCCAGCAAGGCCGCCGAGAGCAAGCCCGAAGCGGACACCAAAACGGATGTTAAGACGGATGCAAAGCCTGCCGATGGCAGCGATCCTGATTCCGGCAGCAGTTCCATCGGATCCTCCAACTCCTCCAGCGGAAGTTCTGGCAATTCTTCCGGTGGAAGCAGTGACAGCTCCTCCGATTCCGGCAACAGTGGCAGCAGCACCCCGGTAGCGCCCGATCCTACGCCGGTACACCAGCACAGCTGGGAGCCGGTGTATAAGACGGTCGAAGATTACGAGATGCGTGAAATCAGCTACTACTATATCTGCTCCTGTGGTGCGACCAAGGCACCCTAAAAAAGAAAAACCACACTTGACATTTTCTGCCCGTGTGGTAAGATAAGCATAGAAAGAGTGCTGCGACAAGCGGTTGGCTCTGCGGAAAGTTACAGAATTATAGCAAAGCTATGAAAACCGTCACTTGGCAGAGTGGCGGTTTTCGCTTTTAACCTTGATCGTAATTACAAATCCAAGGATATGTAAGGTCAAAGTTATGCCCGACGGAACACTGGAGGCTGTCAACAGCTACAATGCCCCCACGGTATCGGAGCAGGTGGTCACGGGCCGTATCCAAATCGTGAAGCACACGGATACCGGCACCACCAATCTATACTGTGGAGCAGACCTCTGGCTGGGAGGGCAGCAGGCTGATGGAACCCTTCACCGTAAAAATCGACGAGAACGGAAAGACCTACAGCTATATCATCAACAACGAGCGGTTCTACAGCTACCTGAAGGTGGTGAAGGTGGACGCTATCACCGGCGAGGCCATCCCCGCAGCTGGCATCGGCTTCCAGATTATCGCCCCTCAGGGCCAGAAACTGGAATGGTGGGGCGCAGATACCTGGTACACAGACGGCAGCGGCGTTATGAAACTGCCCTGTGAGCTGGAGTATGGCCGAGGCTATCAGGCTGTGGAGGTAGTGGCACCCAGCGGCTATGTGCTGGCGGACAAGCCCTTCCTCTTTGATGTGCTGCCTGAAAATGCAGCACAGGAGGATGGCCTCACCGTAATTACCCTGACGGCCCCCAACAGCCCCACCCAGATCAGTGTAGCCAAGGTAGACTATCAGGGGAACTTCGTTCCCGGCGCTACCCTGCAGCTGCTGGATAAGGACGGCAATGTGGCCGCCCAGTGGGTGACGGAGAATACTCCCCATACGCTGTACGGTCTGCCCATCGGAGCGGAGTACACGCTGCATGAGGCAGCGGCCCCGGAGGGCTGGCTGCTGGCGGATGACGTGACCTTCATTGTACAGGACACCGCCGAGGTGCAGACCATCACCATGACAGATCTTCCCACAGAGCTGCATCTGTCCAAGGTAGACTATCAGGGAAATTTTGTCATCGGCGCTACTTTGCAGTTGCTTGATAGGGACGGCCATGTGGTGGATGAATGGGTCAGCGGAGACACGCCCCATGTGATCTACCACCTGCCTATTGGCGCAACCTATACGTTGCATGAAACAGCAGCCCCGGAGGGCTGGTTTGTGGCAGAGGATATGTCCGTCACCGTGGGCAGCGTAGTCAGCGATTCAGCCTTTTCAATGGAAGACGAGGAGATCCCCATCCTCCACACCACTGCTACTGTAAACGGAGAGCATATCGCCAAGGCAGCGGGGACGCAGACCATCTCCGATGTGGTCAGCTATAAGCACCTGATTCCTGGCAAGGAATACACCGTCACCGGTAAACTCATGGATAAGTCCACCGGAAAAGTGCTGATACAGGACGGAAAGGAGATCACTACCAGCATCACCTTTACCCCCGCCGAGCCAGACGGCACGGTGACGGTGGAGTTTACCGTGGATGCCTCCCTGCTGGCGGGTAAGACCACCGTTGTTTTTGAATCGCTGAGCAAGGAAGGTAAGGAACTGGCAGTTCACGCTGACATCGACGACGAGGGCCAGACTGTCCACTGGCCGGAGATCCACACCACCGCCACCATCGATGGCAAAAAGAATGTGGTATCCGGCAAAACCTATGTTCTTAAAGATGTAGTGGGGTACACCAACCTTATCCCCGGCAAGGAATATGTTATCACCGGTACAGTGATGGATAAATCCACCGGCAAGGCTCTGGAGCAGGGCGGAAAGCCTGTGACGGCCACCGCTATCTTTACTCCCACGGAACCCAATGGCACCGTGGAGTTGGAGTTCACCATCGACACGGCCCTGTTGGGTGGCAAAGCGTTGGTAGTCTTTGAAAGTATTCAGATGGATGGGCATGAGGTCGCCATTCACGCCAATCTGCAAGACAGGGGGCAAACGGTGGATATTGAACCCGCCATCGGCATTATCACTATCAAGGACAAGCCCGTTTTTGACGGCGGCAGCGTTAAGACCGGCGACAGCGGCGTTACCGTCGCCGTGCTTGGCCTGCTGCTGTCCGCTGCGGGCCTGACTTATCTGCTGCGGCGAAAACGGCACAGCTGATACAGAGCAAGGAGCGGGTACACACCCGCTCCTTTTCCTACAAAAATCTATCGAAGGAGGGAATCCCATTGAAAGTGAAAGAGCTTCTGCTGACTGGCTTGCTGGTGCTGCTGTGCGCCATGCCCAATGTGGCCATGGCGGCAGACACCACGGTGACACGCAGCTATCCCTTTGAGTCGGCCACGCAGGAAAACCCCCACTACACCGTCCCGGAGACGGTGGAGGAGGGCGGCAAGACCTATACCCTGACAAGCGTCGAGTATGAGATGAAGGCGCATCGGGAGCCGGTGACGGTGGTACGCACCATCGTCACCGGAGATCCCGGCGACTACCCGAAGCAAATCACCGAGACGGTAGACGGCACCAGCCGCACCCTGACGGCGCAGACCCCCACATGGGCCACCGGCGAGAGCCGGACGGTGATGCAGGAATACGCATCGGAGTCGGAGGTGCCGCAGAGCCTGACGGTGGACGGCGTCCGCCTGCCGCTGGCATCGGTGACAGCCGGTACAAAGACGGAGGCATTTTCCGCTCCGGCTGTGTTTCAGACCTCCAATCCCGCCAGCAGGCTGTATGCCATTGGTGATACTGTGGTCACAGTAGGCGACGCCCCCCTATGGGACGGCTGGCAGGCCGTGATGACGGCGTACCTGGGCCTGAGCGGCAGCAGCTACACACTGACGGGCGGCAGCTGGGACGGCGATTTCCAGCAGGAGGGTGATAACTATACCCGCATGGCCATCTATACCGGCACACGCCAGACCCCGGTCTGGACGGCCACCTATCAGACGGAACCGGAGTACACGGCGGAAATCACCTACACGGACAGTCAGTACCCGGACGGCCTGTACGAAATGGAGGCCGTTGCCACCTACACCATTCAGGATACTGGAAGTGCGCTGGAGACCATCTTGAAGGTGGGCGCTGGGGTACTGGTGGTGGCGCTGGCCGCTGCGGCCCTGATCTTTATGCTGCGGAAGAAGAACAACAAGAAACGGACGAAGAAAGTGAGGTTTAATTATGGATGGTTTGGTTGCAGGACTGTATGAGATCGTACCGGCACTTCAGAAGGTGGCGGCAGCGCTGACGATCCTTGCACTGGTGGTGCTGGGCATCGGCGTCATCACCGGAGGCGCTGAAGGACGGTCAAAGTTTAAGGAGGTCATGAAGAACATCGTCATCGGCTGCGCTTTGGTCTTTGGCGCATCTTCACTGGGCAATATGCTTATGGAGTGGTTTTCCTGACAGCGTGGCAGGAGGCGGGGCTGCGGCCCTGCCTCCTGTCTCCTTTACCTTCGGGCACTCGGTGCCCGAAGGTAGGCTCACTGAAAAATTGCGGAGGTGTAAGTATGAAGAAAAAAGAGAAAAATGCCGTCATAAAGACATGCCTGGACATACTCCCCGTGCGGAGCTGGGAGCCGTCTGTGGGCGCATTCCTGCTGGCAGACAGCTCATATCTGGATCTTCTCCGGCTCGTCCCCAGAGACCTCCAGAACATTGCGGAGGATGAGCTGGAGCTGGAGATCTATCAGTTTACCAAGGTGCTGAAAACCGTAGGCTGCGATCTGAAATTCCTGAGCATGAGGTTTCCGCTTTCGCTGGAGCGACAGAAGGCAGTGCTGCTGCACCACGCACGGCAGGCCGGAGACGAGACCCGCATCCGCTGGCTGGAGCGGCAGATCCGTGAGCTGGAGGTGGCCGAGACCAATATCAGCTCCCAGCATTTCTATCTTGCCTATTGGGGCAAGGATGCGGATACGCTCCGCAAGAACCATGACATGATCCGAAAATACGCCGCCACCGGCTACCAGCCGCTGGTGGAGGAGATAGACGCCAGGCAAAAGGCCAAAGTGCTGGAGAAGCTGGCCAACATGAACACCATCATCGATATCTACCCGGACGGGGACGATGACTCCGCACCGGGCTTTATGGAGGAGGAAGGATGAGCAAGAAAACGACCAAAGCTCAGGCCGTGGACGCACGGCTCTTTCAGCAGATCCAGCCACACGGCGGGATCACCTTTGCAGATCCGTCCTATACCCGTATGGGAGACGGCTACTGCCGCTGCCTGCATATCTACGGCCTGCCCAACACACTGGACAGGCACTGGCTGACGAGGATCTTCACCGTCAGCGGCTGCATCTGTTCCTTCGATGTGGCCACGGAGGACATGGCCGCCGTGAAGCGCAGCATCAACCGCTCCATCGGTGAGGAGGGCGCCAGAGCCTACGACGCCAAGGACTACAACGCACTCTATGACGCCCAGAAGCGGCAGGCGGAGCTGCAGCAGCTCTATGACGAGCTGGAACGCATGGGCGAGGTGATGAAGATCTGCGACTTCCGGATCTTCCTGCAGGCCCAGATGCTGGCGGAGCTGGAGGAAAAGACGAAGGAGCTGCAGGACAATCTGGACGCCTCCGGCTATAAGAACACCGTCCTGTTGGGGGAACAGAAAACGGAATGGCAGTCTCTTTACGAGCCGTTCGCCGTCACACACGCCAAGCCCGTGACCATGAAGGGCCTGTCCCTTACGGCCCGGCAGCTGGCGGAGGGATATCCTTTTGATTACAGTGACCTGCTGGATGAGCAGGGAGCGCTGCTGGGCTTTACGGACATGGGCGGTGCCGTGGTATTCGATCTCTTTTCCAAAACGGTCAAGAGGAAGCACTATAACGCCGCCGTCTGCGGCGATATGGGCAGCGGCAAGTCTACGCTGCTGAAGAAGCTATTCAAGCAGAACGCCAGCATCGGGAATTATATCCGCTGCTTTGACGTGTCCGGAGAGTTTTCCGCCCTTACGCTGGAGTTCGGCGGCAAGATCATCCGCTGCTCCGGCTCAGATGGGATGCTGAACCCGCTGGAGATCCTGCGCTCCGGTGAGGACGACTACGCCTCCTATGCCAGGCATATCTCCAAGCTGCAGGCGTTCTTCCGCTGCATCAATCCGTCCATGTCAGACCAGCTCCTGCAGGAGCTGGCCAACTACCTGCGGGAGTTTTACGCAGGCTTTGATCTGGTACCCGCAGACGGCAGCTCCGTCACAGGCCGGGCCGCAACGGACTACCCCACCCTCTCTCAGTTCCGGGAGTTTTTACAGGGCTACATCACCTTTGTGGCGCAGCAGGACAAGGCAGCCGAGACGGAGGTGGAGACGGCCATCCATGTGGAGCAGGCCCGGAACCTGCAGATCCTGCTGGGTGCCGTGGAGAATCTCTGCAGCAACTATGGCAGGCTCTTTGACGGACACACCACCATATCCGACATCACCGGTGAGAAGATCGTCACCTTTGACATCTCCACCATCAAGGAGCTGGGCAATGTGTTTACGGCCCAGATGCAGAATCTGGTGTCCCTGTGCTGGGACAACGCCATTGCCGTGGGCGGCCCTGAGAAGGAGAAATGGGAGAGCGGCGCATACGCTATCGAGGACATCACAAAGTTCCTGATCCTCATCGACGAGAGCCACCGCTGGGTGAATACCTCCATGCCCCTGATCCTGGACATGGTGACCCGGTATCTGCGGGAGGCCCGGAAGTATTTTGCCGGGATCGTGCTGGCCTCCCAGAGCGTCCGGGACTATATGCCGGAGGGCGACTTTTCCGGTGCGGATAATATCCGCATCCTCTTTGAGCTGTGCCAGTACAAATTCATGTTCAAGCAGGACAGCAGCGCCAAGGAGCATATCCGCAGGATCTTCGGAGAGGGCATGACCTTCTCGCAGGTGGAGAGCATCCCCTTTCTGGAGCAGGGCGAAAATGTTCTCTCCATTGCCGGAGCCGGAGCGCTGCAATTCCGTGTCTGGCTCAGCAGAGACTACGAGGCGACGCTCTTTTCAGGAGGCCGGTAATGCGGAAATGGAAACTGTGGCTGCTGCTGGGCAGCAGCTTTCTGGTGTTTTTCCTGCTGCTGGTCGCCTCGGCGGCAGGCAGCTTTGCCGACGACGTGACGGCAGCTTTCGGTGGCCGTCAGGCGTCCGCATCGGAGAGCCGCACCCCCATCAAAGCCACCTATGTGGGTGTGGATGATACCGACACGGACTTTTCAGGCTGTGTCATCCCGGAGACCCGGCGCTGGAGCAATCAGCACGGAGCTTTTGAAAACGGCTATGCCGGGTACTGTGAGCTGTGGTGTAAGGTCGTGTACACCTACGCCGGTCTCCCCTACGAGGGCTTCTGCTGCGCTTACAGCCACGGCGCAGCCATGGCCAACCGGGACGGCCCTATCCCCAAGGGCGCCCTGATCTTCTCCGGTGTCATCCCCGGCACCGGGAAGGTATACGAAAACGACCACCGTTCCGGCGCCTTCTGCGCCTCCTGCGGTCACTATGCCGGTCATGTCGCCATCTATGTAGGCGACGGCTATGTGGCAGGCAGTCAGGTGCCGTACCTGCAATCCATCGACGTGTGGATCAGCATCTACGGCTACGGCGGCTGGTCTAAAAGATAAAAGGAGGATCGAACCGTGAAGAAGATGGTGATATGCCTGCTGCTGGCGCTTTTGTGTCTGCTGCCATGCAGGACGGCTCTGGCAGCGGAGACCGGCAGCGAAAACAACACCACGACCCCCACTGCGGACGATCCCTATCACAAGGGAGAGTCCGACGACAATTCCGACGCCGACGACCTCCAGTGGTACCGGGACAATGCCGCCCTGCTGGAGAATAATAACATCGTTGGAAACGCACTGCGCAGCGTCAGCTGGAGCATCACCGGCCTTGTCTGCAAGGTGGCAAACGTCGCAGAAACGCTGTATACCAAGACCTTCGGCCTGATTGACATCACCAATTACCCGCAGATCAATGATCTGCTGGATACCCTGCGGCCCGTGCTGCTGGCCCTGACCGTCCTCTGCTGCGCCGGGCTGGGCATCATGCTGCTGGTACAGCACGAGAAGCGCCCGCCCCTTCTGAGGAATATCCTGCTGGGCATCGTGGCCGTCAGCGCCTCTGCATGGCTATTCTCCACCGCCAACGATCTGGTGATCGCCTTCCGGGACGGCATCCTGGGCGGCGAGGAGGTGAACCAATCCTATGAGCTGGTGGAAAGTAACCTTATTGACCTGATCCGCATCGACAAGCGGGGTGATATCAACGCCCTGAACTACAAGGCGGGACAGGGCGTCATCTACGGTGTCGGGATCGCCAGTCAGGACGATATGGACAGCATCGACCTCTGCGAGACGCTGGATTGGCACACGGCCAAAAACGGCAAGAACCTGTACGGCTGGTCTACAGCGTTTAATAACCGGGTAAAGTACCGTCTGGCCCACACGGCAGACGGCGATGTGGCCCGGAAAAACTATGATGGCCTCACCAGTGCCAACATCGGCAATCAGTTTTTCTACCGCTATTCCTTCGATTTCTGGAGCTGCCTGCTGCAGCTGCTGTCCCTATCACTGCTGTTTTTGGCGCTGTGCTATAAAAATGTGCGCATCGCCTATGAGCTGGTGGTGTCCCGACTTCTGGCCTTCCTCTTTGCCGCCGATATCGGAGGCGGCGAAAAGCTGAAGAACACGCTGCTCTTTGTCCGTGACACTTATCTTACCATGTGCGTGTGCGTCCTCAGCGTAAAGCTCTATGAGATCATGGTAGGCCTCGTCACCTCCTTCGGCATCACCGGCATTGGAAAGGGCATCGTCTGCCTGCTCATCGCCTACGCCGTCATAGACGGCCCGAATCTGGTGGAGCGTATCCTTGGCATGGATGCAGGGCTTTCCTCCTCTGTGGGCCGGGCCATGGCCCTCTTTGGAGCCGGTAAGGCCGCAGGCCGTACCGCTGCCAGACTGGGCGGCAAGGCGGTGCGTGGCGTGAAGAACACCGCCATGGCAGCGGCCACCGGCACCACCCTCCGCCAGCGTCAGTCCAAAGGCTCCACCGGCGAGCAGTTCGGCAAGGGCGAGTCGTCCGCCGAGGAACGCAAGGATTTTAACCGTCAGGTGACGGCCATTGTGCGTGGCCGGAAGCACCGGGCCATCCAGCCGCCTGTGGGCGCAGATCTCTATCAGGTGAAAAACTACGAGAAGGCGCTGGAGCTGGAGAAGGCGTATCATGCCTACAACGGCCCCAAGCCGGATCGGAAACCGAAAAACGGAAAGGAGGACAAGCGGCATGGCAGATAATGTCACCACGCAAATCGAGTCCAAAACCAGAGTATCCCGGCATATCAACCTCAGCAGCCTCTATTTTATCGTAGGCTACCTGATGTTTGCCTATATGCTCAAGGACTTTATTTACAGCCTGTTTTTTGTACCCTACATGATCTTCTCCCTGTGCTGCGCCGTCTATCTGGTGCTGCCCTCCCGCTATAACAAGGGCCGGGCCAACTGGGAATCCATTGTGGTGCTGCTGCGGGCAGACCGGGCCGTATACCGGCCCTATGCGGAGCAGGAGGTGGACGATGCTTGATTCCATGCGGCAGAAGCTGCAAAAACGGCCACGGGGTGTCCGTGGCCTGCAGATCTTCTGCATCATCTTCCTGCTGGGCAATCTGCTTTTCTTTTCAACCGGTATTTTTATGCCGAAGCATTACAAGGATGTAGAGATCGCACCCATCGGCACAGAGCTGGAGCTGGGCGAATATACCCTGACCATCACCTCCTGGGATTGGGCGGAGAAGGACAGGGCCTTCGAGATCATCTTCGAGGTGAAGGATCTGTCTCTAAATCGAGAGCCGGGATATACCTTCCGTTTCCGCTGCGGCGACAGCCACTACCGCTATAAGATTTACCGGGATCTGGGCGACCTGCTGGTGGTGCGGGTCTCCGGTGTCTCCAGCCGCTTTGCGCAGGTGGCCATGACCGTCAAGGCAGGCAGCGCCAGCAGATCCATCTACATGGACGACCGCACCATGGCCCATGTGGAGCGGCTGGAGGAGCGCTCCGACGCAGCGTACCGCATCCACGCCGTGGAGGGTAAGGCTGCCGGTCACCGTCTGGCCTTACAGCAACTGGAGCAGCAGACGGAGGAGAAGAACGCAGACCTCCGCCTGGCCTATGAAAAGCTGGAGGCCCTGCAAGCCTCCAAGGCCGATAAGACGCCCCAGCAGCAGGAGGAGATAGACGCCAACCTCCGCACCATGGCGGAAAAGCAAGGACGGCTACAAAATGAGCTGGAGGACATGATGCTGCGCAAGCAGGCCCTTCAGGCGCAGCTGGAGCAGGGAGGTTAGCATGGATTTTTTTGAAAACATAGATGCCCTGCTCTGGCGGCTGGCGGCTATTCTGGCGCTGGTGCTGGTGGCGACGCTTGTGGTGCGGCTGCTGCTGCGTGACCGTGGCCGCAGCGACCGGCAGCAGAAGCTGCGGGTACAGCAGACACTGAAGGGCAGCGGGCTGGCGGCAGATAAGGCGCCCAATGGCTTTACCTTCGGACTGCTGGGCGGGAAGAAGGCCTCTGCCCTGCTGATCCCATCGCTCCGGGTCTGGCAAGGCCCCTTCTTCTGCATCGACATCTCCGGGGACATCTCAAAAAATGTCCCCGGAGAGAAGAAGGTCCTCCTTGCGCCGGACGATCCAGAGCATTCCGTCATCTACAATGTCTTTGATGAGATAGACCGTGCGTCCGATCCGGACGAACGGCGGGCGCTGCTGGAGCAGCTCACTTTCTCTATTCTGCCCTTGCCGCCGAAGGCAACCAGTGCCGAGCGCTACTTCACGGAGACGGCCCGGAAGATCCTGCTGGCATCTCTGGTGGCGTTTTACGACAAGGGCCTTGATTTCTGCGAAATTATGAAGGTGGTCTTTACCAACGGCCCCATGGAGCTGTTTCAGCTGATCGCCGCACAGAAAAACCAGCGGGCTGTGGGCTATATCCAGACGCTGGCGCAGGAGAATGAAAAGAACATCGCCGGGGCCAAGTCCACACTGGATGAAAACATCAAGCTCTTTGCCGATTACAGCAAGGTAGAGCGTGTTCTGCGCCGCCCATCCAGTGCAGACGAGCCGTATCTGGCCCCCTCTGATCTGGAGTCGTCCCACATCTTTCTGGTGGTGCCGGACAAAAAGCAGGAGTTTTACAGTCTGTTTTGCAACATCGTGGTAACGCAGATGCTGGACTACATCGGCCAGCGGCCCTATGACCGCAGCCGGGACAAGCGGATCCTGCTGGCGCTGGATGAGTTCGCCAGCCTGCGGCATCTGGAGATCCTCGGCCCCATGCGGAAGTTCCGCAAAAACGGTGCCAACATCTGCATCCTCACCCAGTCTCTGGCGGACATTGATCTGGAATACAGCCGGGACGAGCGGAAGGTGATCCTGGACAACTGCACCTATACCGTGGTGCTCTCCGGCAACGATCCGGAGACCAGGACATACTTCTCCGACCTGGTTGGAAAAGAGGATCACCGGAAGATCAGCACCACCACAGGCAGCAGGACGGACAGCACCTCCACCAGCCTGCAGGAGGGCTACGCCATCCATCCCAACACATGGAAAAGTCTGGGGGAACAGTTGGTGGTCATACACCGCACCGGCTACCTGAAACTCAGAAAGAATTTCTATTTCAAGGGGTAACAATTTCATACCCATCCACCAAGAGACGGCTCCTGCCGTCTCTTTTTTATTTGACATGGAAAGGAGTATCCCTATGAGCAACGAAAAGAAGAAATGGAGCATCCTGGACGGCATCGAGCTGTCCGATCCGGAGGAAATGGAGGAGCTGGAGGCGCTGGGTGCGCTGATAGACGGCCCCAGCTACACGCTGGACGGGAAGGAGGTGACGAGCAATGGCAGCAGTGAATAAGGTGCGTGAGGAGCTGGCACAGGCGTTCCTGGCTGCGCTGAAGGAGGAGCAGCTCCCGTGGCGGGCCTGCTGGGCGCAGGGGCGTCCCTACAACGCCGCTACCGGCAGACGCTATAAGGGCATCAACACGCTGCGGCTCTCTATGCTTGCCGATGAGCGGGGCTACAAGGATCCCCGCTGGTGTACCTTCCAGCAGGCCAAAGATAAGGGCTGGAAGATCCGCAAGGGAGAACACGCCACCAAGGTCGAATACTGGGCCATGTACGACATGGAGCGGAAAAGATGGATGAACTGGAACGAGGTGGAGCGCTTGAAACGGGATGATCCCGATGCAGCCGACAAGCTCCAGCTTCGCAGCCGTACCGCTCTCGTCTTTAACGCCGCTCAGATGGAAGGTGTCCCGCCTCTGCCCCAGCGCCCCCGGACAGACATTGGTCAACTCCGCCAGCAGCGGGACACCCTGCTGGAGAATATGCAGCTGGCCTATCGGGAGGAAGGCACCCGTGCCTACTACTCCCCCTCAGCCGATATGGTGACGCTGCCTCCGGAGGCCAGCTTCGACGATCCGTACAGCTACATCTCCACCTTCCTTCATGAGTGCGGCCACGCCACCGGCCATCCTGACCGGCTGAACCGCCACATCGAGAATCATTTCGGCAGTGAGGACTACGCACGGGAGGAACTGCGGGCAGAAATCGCCAGCGCCTTCGTTTCCCAGGAGCTGGGGCTAGAGATGTCCCAAAAGGCTCTGGACGAACATTTCGACCTGCACAAAGCCTATATCCAGAGCTGGATCAAGGTGCTGGAGAAGGATCCGCAGGAGCTGTTTGACGCCATCAAGGACGCCAGCGGCATTGCCAACTACCTGATGGAAAAGGGCGAGTTCCAGCAGGAACGGAACGTCACCGAAGAAAAGCGGCAGATCCGGCACATTGAGGCGGAGAACATCGATCAGGAAAAATTCGATTTCTACGCCAAAGATCCCGTAGACCTCCGCTTTGTTGGCTGCACCTTCCGCAATGTCACCGTCTCGGAAAGCGAGGCAAGGCTTTCGCAGTTCAAAGACTGCAAATTCTACGGCTGCGATACACGGAATGTGCAGGACAGATCCGTCTTTACCCATGCAGCCTTCTTCCCCGCTGATACCACCGTCCGGCAGCCGAAGCGCCGGGAGAGCAAGTACATTCCCGCCGACATGATCGAGCTGGCCCGCAGCCAGGATGTGTTTGACATCCTCCAGCGCACCGGGGAGCCGCTGTTCCAGAAGGACGGACAGTGGCGCTCTGTGGAGCATGACAGTCTGGTAGTAACGCCCGGCAAGGGCTACTACTGGTTTTCACGGGCGGAGGGCAGCAAAAGCCCCATCGACTACTTCGTCAATGTCCATGGCATGGGCTTTCAGGAGGCTGCACGGACGGTGCTGGAGGCCATCCACAGGGACGTCACCTACACGGCCCCGGTGTGGCAGCCGCCTGCGGGACATGAGGAGCTTCACCCGCTGCCACGAGCCAAGACGAATCTGGACGCCTATAACTATCTCGTCCGGGATCGGGGGCTGGACGAGGAGCTGGTAGACGAGCTAATGCGGCAGGGCCGGATCTACCAGAGCGACAAATACAAAAACGTTGTATTCGTCGGCACGGACTTTGACGGCGTAGTGGCCAGCAACTTCGCCCGCAGCTGCGACCCCACGCAGCAGGTGCAGCGCTTCGACGTCCGAGGCTCCCAGAAGGAGTACCGCTTCCGCATGGAGAACCCAGACTGCCCCCGCTGCAATGTCTTTGAGAGCGAGATCGATCTGCTGTCCTATCTCTCCATGCGTCCGGCAGACCAGCGCACGGAGAACTATATTGCATTGGGCGGTGTATCGCCCCGTGCGCTGCTGGCCTTCCTCCAGCACCGCCCGGACGTCAGCCAGATCAACCTCTGCACCGATGGCGACCGGGCCGGTGAGCAGTGTGCCGAGAGCATCCGCACTCTGCTGGAGGGTCAGTATGAGATATCCCGTGAGGCGGCGCCCATCGGAAAGGACTGGAACGAGTCACTGGTACGCATCCGGGAGCTGAAGGAGAGCTGGGAGCATGAGACCAACGACCCGGAGACGGAGACGTGGCGGGGTGATCTGACGCCGCAGGAGGCGCAGATCGTAGCAGCCTGGGACGATGGCTTTGACCACGGTCTGACCCGCATGGCTGCCGATATCCTCTCCCGCACACAGGACGACCCCGGCCTAAGGAGCGCCATGGCCAAGCTTGACCCCGTAGAACAGGTGCGCTCCCCTTTCGCCCGAAAGGCTGAGGACTGGACTTACTAATCCGCTCTATCCAATCGGTAAATAAACAAAACAGCAGCGGCAGCCGAACGGCTGCCGCTGCTCATCTTCAGAAGGAGATTTCCCCTATGAGAAAGCGTAGAAGCTATTTCAAGGTACCCAACGCCCTCATCTTTGACACCACCCTCAGCTTTGCCACCCGGAGAGTGGGCATGATCTTCTTTGCTTACTGCAACGCCCTGGGCGGTTGCCGCAAAAGCTATGAGGCCATTGCCGCCCTGGCAGGCTGCAGCGTGGCCACCGCTGTCAAGGCCGTCCGGGAGTTGTCCGAGGCGGGATATCTTACTGTCAAGCACACCAAGTACCATAGCGGCAAGCTGGGACGCACCGTGTACGGCAAGAACACCTACACCGTCGATCTGGCCCTGCTGAAGAAGGGCTATACCATCCTGGATCGTGCCGTGCTGGAACAGGAGCTGACCGATTCTGCCCTTATCGTGCTGTGCGCCATCATTGTCTGCGCCGGGAACAGCTCCCGTGCGTTCCCCAGCATCTCTGCGCTGCAAAAGAAAACCGGCGCAGCACGCTCCACCGTCTGCGCCGGTCTGCGGCTGCTCAAGGCCCTTAAAACCCTGCTGGTGCAGCTCTGCATCAAGAAGAACCAGGAGCATAGTCGCAATTCCTATCACATCTGCGGCGTCGCAGAGGGCAATTATGCAGCGGCTTCTTGTGACCAGCATATCGCAGCTTCGGATGCGTGTCAAGCCCCGATCGAGGGCTTTTCTCTGATGGGGGTAGTCCGATTTTTAGCAAATAAGGTTAAGACTCAGATAACGGGAGTATTAAATTACCACACACTCGCACCGTCTGGCTTACGTCCGTAAAATACCCGCCGCAACTTTACGGATATGTCCGAAAACGCCAGAAGATTTACGGACATCTTTTGAGGCCCGTCGCCGTCGCCCGGTTATGCTAAGACGAAGCAGAAAGAGGGGCTATACCATAGCCGACAAATTTTGTCAAGAAAGCAGCCGCAAGGCTGCTTTCTTCGTCACCTGCAGAAAAGGAGGTTTCCCATGAGCGACACCCGCACTTACTACTACGCCAGAGTCAGCAGCCGGGATCAGAATCTTGCACGGCAGCTGGAGGCGTTCCGAGTTCTGGGCGCCGATGAGCGCTCCATCATCACCGATCAGGAGAGCGGCAAGGATCTGAACCGGCCCGGCTACATGGCCCTGAAGAACGCCATCCTCCGGCCCGGAGACACGCTGGTCATCACCTCGCTGGATCGGCTCAGTCGCAGGAAGGCGGACATCGAGACGGAGCTGCGCTGGTTTCGTGAGCAGCGCATCCGGCTGAAGATCCTCGATCTGCCCACCACCATGGCCGACTTCCCTGCCGGTCAGGAGTGGGTGGCCGACATGGTCAACAACATCATCATTGAGGTGCTGGGTACCATGGCCGAGCAGGAGCGACTCCGCACCCGGCAGCGTCAGGCGGAGGGCTACGCAGCAGCCAGAGCAGCCGGTCGCAAGATGGGACGGCCCAGACTGGCCCGACCTCCTCAGTGGCCGGAGATCTACGCAGCTTGGCAGGCCGGGGAGCTTACCGCCAAGGAGGCTGCGCAGCGTCTGGGGATCGGCCGATCCACCCTCTACAAGCTGGCCAGCGAAAAATAATCGTCGGCCGACAGCCGGCGCTCCAAACACGAAAAAGCCAGACGGCACAAGGGTTTCAGCCCTCTACCCGTCTGGCTTTTGCCGCAAATTTGAAATTGTAAGAATTGAAAATGCAAAAAATAGTTGCATTATTGATAAAAACAGGATATTATAGAAGTAACAAGTCAATAAACGACAAAGTACCGCCCGGAACGGGAATTCCGGACGGTACCAACTCAAACGATGTCGCCGCATCGAAAGAGTTTTTTATGTCGCACGCTTACTCTGTGGTGCGAGTCTATTGTAGCACACAGAGTGGTTATATGGCAAGTCTTTTTCGATGGAAAACATTGGAAAAGGCTTGTTTTTTTGTTCGTCTCCGGTCAAAAACCGGTCTCGATATAGACAACTGAATGATCGTCCCGGTCAAATACAAGCGCATCTCCCGGAGCTTCGCCATGATATGAGCGGCACCGCTGCCTTCCAGCGGTCACGGGGATGAGACGCAAAGAGCAGATAGAGAGTCTGTTCTGCGGAGCCAATACATCGCTTCCGCTGACAACGTGGTGAGGCCCTTGCAGTATTGCACAATAAGGCGCAGGCACAGGAACCAGATCGGGAAGCACGACAAACAAAGCAAAAACGAACTTTAGAATAGGCGCACGGGGAACTGCATATATGCAGTTCCCCGTGGTCATCATGGCAGCGGGAGAAGGATTCGAACCCTCACATACGGAGTCAGAGTCCGCTGTGCTACCTTTACACAATCCCGCTGTGTTCTGACGAACAAGCTATATTATACACGCTTCCTGTGTTTTGTCAACACTTTTTTCAAATCTCCTGAAAGTTTTTCCGGAGCCGGGTCTCCCCGGCCCCGGAAAGCTGTCATCCGGTCATCACTGAGCCAGCTTCAGATCCTCCGCCGTGAAATACTTCTTCAGGGGCTTGTACAGCGCCGCAAAGACCACCAGGCACAGGATGATGCTGGGCAGCATATAGCTCCCGTTATAGAGCAGGGAGTAGAACCACGGGCTGGTCATGGTCATGCCGAAGAACTCATCGGGCATATACTTACCCCACACCACGGCGCCGATGATGTAGTGGGCCAAAAACCGCAGCACGCCGCCGATGACGGTGCCATAGAACACGCTCCACTTCCGGCGGGCCAGCAGGCCTGCGCCAAAGCCCAGCGCCGTGAAGGCCAGGAAGTAGTCACAGATGATGGTGGTCCAGTCGATGGAGAACTTGTTGCCGATGAGATAGGTCACGGTGCCGAATACGAAGCCGGCGCCGGCGCCCCAGCCGCAGCCATACCGAACGGCGAACAGGATGATAGGCAGCATCTCCAGCGTGACAGAGCCGCCGTTGGGGAACTCATAGAGCTTGATAAAACTCAAAATCTCCGCCATAGCGATAAAAATGGCGGCCTCACAGAGGGTACGGGTCTTATTGTTTTTCATGTGTTCGGATCTCCTCCTAAAAAAATTCCCGCATGGCGAGCCATGCAGGCGTCGCAATGCGGAACATGAAATCCCTATGATCGCATTCCTACGCCGGCATTACCCGGATCAGGTTCGAGGGACCGGACGGCGATACGTCTCATCTCAGCCGGCTTGCACCAGCGCCCCTTGGATTGTAGCGTCATCTTATCATGCCGAACACTGTCTGTCAATCGCTATTTTCCACAAAAAGAGGAGCATCCCGCCGAATGCTCCCCGTCTGTCTTATTCCCCGGCTTTCTCCGGCGCCGTCAAGCCCTTTTCCAACGCCGTCAGGCCCTCCTCCATCCGCCGGAAGCTGCTCATATCCGGCTGGCGAAGCGTCTGCTCTGCCTGCTGTAAGCGCTCCAGCAGCTGGCAATTCATCTGCTCATAGTCCGCCTGCGCCGTGCGGCACCACTCCCGCTGCCGGGCCGCCAGCTGACGCAGCCGGGTCACGGCCTCCTCCCGGAACTGCTCCGTGCGGCGGTGGGCGCTGATCTCGATCTGGGCCACATGGTCCTTCAGAGACTCGTATTCGTCCGCCTGTACCTTCAGTTGGGCGCAGCGCTGCTCCAGCTCCTGATTCCGGGCCTCCGCATCCGCCAGCTGCCGGCGCAGACGGCGGCAGGTCTCCTCGTTGTCCCGCATCTTCAGCAGCTGCGCCTGTGTCACCCGCTGGGTATTCTCCAGCGTCTGGTTCTCCTTCCGGAGGGTCTCGTTCTCCGCCTCCAGCGCCGCCACACGCTCCTCGTGCTCCCGGCCGGTCTTCTCAATGTATGCAATCACATCGCTGCGGTCAAAGCCGCCGAACATACTGGTCTTAAAGCTGGTGCTCATCCGTGATCCCCCCGCAAATTCTTTTACCCTACCATATCACAAAACGCCGTTTTTTACAAGCCACAAAATGAAAAAGCGGAAGGGGAACGTTCCCCTTCCGCCCGTTCTGAAGCTTACAGGATCGGTTCCTCGGCCCTTACGGCTCTTCCTTCTCCTTCTTCCGCTCCCGCAGGAGCTCCACAAGCTCCGACACCCAGCAGTATAGTCCCACCGTCCCGGCGATGATGAGATACCACTTGTTAAACTCGCTCACCCGTCCTGACATCCAGCACACGGCAAGTATGCCCAGCACCGCCGCAGGAAACAGGAACAGGTGCTTGTGTTTTTTCCACATTGTCAGCTCCCTTCTCCGGCTCTGTTTTCCCTCTTTAGATTTACAATAACGCACAAATTGTGCGAAGTCAACATTTTTCGCAAGGATATTCCGCAAAGTCCAGATCATATAACACATAGGCGAATGTACATCACCATGCCCGAAATTCATCACGCCGCGATCCCTCCAGAAGACGCCATTCCCAACACCCATAGAATTTTTATCAACACCACCTTCCCTGTGCAGCAGAAATACTCCGCCGACGAGATGATCGCCTTCACGAAGCGCAACCGGGACAAGATCACCTGCATCAACATCTCCCGCCATTTGGTGAAGTACGTGGAGGAGTCCCCGGACGAGGTAGTGGGCCGCATCGCCTGCCCCACCCGCATCAACTGCGTGCTGTATAAGAACTACCCCGCCCAGAAGCTGACGGATTACGTGGAGCGCTTCCTGCCCTACCGCATCCCCATCCAGTTCCGCTACGACTACACCGAGACCACTCCGGAGAACCTCTATGAAGAGGAGCACGACAAGATCCTTCAGGACCTGAAGAAGCAGTTCACCTACAAGGGGCTGGACGGCTGCCGGATGCGCAACGGCTTCCACTTCGAGTATAAGGGTCTTCACATGACCTACCACAAGACCCTTCCCTATTCCACCATCGTGGAGACTGGCGACGACGGCATCACCTACGACATTCTGTACGATATCCTCATCAAGCAGAACGGCGAGATCCACTCCGATTGGACCGGCGTGAAGCTGGACGTGGAGAAGTACCGCCACGTGACCTACGAGCCCTACGACCTGCGGGTTCTGGACGGCACCATCGACTTCTGATGCAAACATCCCCCACTGTACTCACTGTACAGCGGGGGATGTTTCCGTCTCTCCCCCAAAAAATCAGTCCCTTTTCAAGATAAGTGTTGCTATGTATAATCGTGAATTATGTGTAACAATTTCTTTTGCTTCGTTCCTGCCCCTATATTTGGCAAAGAGAACCTACCCGCCACGAAATACCTCGATTGTGACATCATGCTCTTCTGGTGGTTAGAAAAGAACAAAGACCTCACCACCAAGCAGATGGTAGATGAACTGTACTCCCTTATATGTAATCGCATCAACGACCCGATTACATACAAGGAACTTAAGAGTAAGAAGTTGGGACTTGATACCAAGGGCATCATTCCAGTACAAGTTTAACCGATGCAGGGCACCGAAAAGAGCCGAAGGCAACTTCGGCATCTTTTCATCCCTTGAAAGTAACACAAAAATATTGTATAATATAGAAAAGTCGAACAATTTGCTGGCTTTTCCGTCTATACAAATAATGAAGCAGCTAGACAAATTCCGATTTGACAAAGGAGTGTGATAATATGAGAAAAAAAGTAGTTACAGGTATTTGCATCTTGTTGGCTATCGTTCTTTTGATACCCATTCCTATGCGTCTGAAAGACGGCGGCACAGTTGTATATCATGCTATCCTGTATCAAGTTGAGAATGTGCATAGAATAGACCCAGAAGCCACGTCCGAAAATGATTACCTTGAGGGAATGATAGTAAAAATCCTTGGCATTGAAGTCTATAACAATAAAAGGGATAAAAATCAAACCCTCCGGCTAAGCCGGACGAAGGTATAGGTCAGTTGCCCGCTCCCTGTGACGGTGACAGGGCAGATAGCCTTGCTGACGGTGAGGTCCGCCCGCTGGGCCGCCGCCAGTGTGGCCTGCGCCGTCAGGGATGCTGCCAAACCGCCGCCGGTGACGGTGGCCGTGTTGGTGATGGCGGCCTCCTGATCCAGCGGTGCATAGCGGGTAACAGCGGCCTCGTACACCAGCAGCGCATTGCCTCCGGCGGGGACGGTGAGACCGGTGACGGTCAGGGGAGGCCCTGCCGTCACCGTGGGGGTCGTTTGCAGGACACCGTTGACATATACCCGCAGCGTCCCCTCGTTGTAGGTCAGCGGGTACACGGTGTCCGTGCCGAAGGCGTAGCCACCCAGATTGTCCGTCAGCGCCAGTTCCGTCAAGGGCGCTGTGCCGCCGTTCACCAGCGACAGCACGTAGGTGACGTTGTCTCTGGCGGTGTAGCGGCTGCTGGCCGCCGTCTTGGTGAGGGTCAGCGTCTCCAGCAGCTCACCGGTGACGGTGTTGGAATTGGAGGTGCCGCCGTTATAGATCAAGGTGGCGAAGTTGGTAAAGCTTGCCATGACATCCACTCCTGTTCGATAGTCGGTGGGGCCGCAGCCCCAATACAGCATATGCCGCAGCGTCAAAGCGGTTGACGGCACCGGGCAGACTCTATTATAATAGGTAGCATTGATGCCGGCATGAAAGAAGGGATGTTCCATAGAGCTGAAACAATTGCAGGCGGCCTTTTCCGGCCATGTGCCGGGCCTGCTGGGGGCCACCGCCGCCTATGCCGTGCTGGTGCCGGTGGCGGAGACGGCGGAGGGTCTGAGCCTGCTGTATGGTGCGCTCCCCTGCCCTGCACCACCACAGCGGGGAGGTCTGCTTCCCCGGTGGGCGCATGGAGCCGGGGGAGACGCCGGAGCAGTGTGCCCTGCGGGAAACGTGGGAGGAGCTGGGCATCCCCCCGGAGGACATCCGGCTGCTGGGCCGGGCGGACTTCCTGCACCTGCGCTCCGAGGCCCTGATGCACCCGGTGCTGGGACAGGTGGCCCCGGCGGCGCTGGAGCGGCTGCGGCTGAACCCCGCCGAGGTGCGGCAGACGTTTCTGGTGTCGCTGGACTGGTTGGCGGCTCATCCGCCGGAGGTGTACCGGTATCCCCTGCTGCCGGTGGGAGCAGAGCAATTCCCCTATGCCCGGGTGCAGGCGCCGCCGGACTACCGGTGGACACCGGGACAGGCGGAGGTACCGGTGTATGATGGGCTGCCCTACCCCCTGTGGGGGCTCACCGCCCGCATCACCCGTCATGTGGTGCAGCGGGCCACCGAGGGGGCGGAATAGAAAAATCAGGCGGAGGAGTAGCTGCTTCTCCGCCTGATTTTTGTTTTGACTGCCAAAACATAGCCCCACCCTCCCTAATGGGGAGGGCGGGGCTTTCCTATTATTTTCCTCCCCGCCGGAAGAAGGCCGCCACCACGGCGCCTGGACCGGCGTGGGTGCCGATGACGCTGCCGATGCACACGGACTCCAGCGCCTCCGTGCCGTTTTCCCACAGAGGGGCGCTGTCGGCCACATACTTTTGCAGCAGGGCGTCGCTGAGCCCGGAATAGCCCAGCAGCAGGGGCATGGAGAAGTCGATGCCGCCGCTCTCGTGGATCTTCTGCACCAGCAGATTGTTGCCCTGCCGGGAGCCACGGGCCTTGCCGATGATGGTCACCTCGCCGTCCGTCAGGGTCAGCACCGGGTGGATGTTCAGCAGTCCCCCGGCAAAGGCAGCGGTCTTGGCGATGCGCCCGCCCTTTTTCAGATACTCCAGCGTGTCCACCAGCCCGATGATGCACACGTCCTGCCGCCGCCGCTCCAGCAACGCCGCCAGCTCTCCGGCGTGCAGATGGGCGTTGTCAATGGCGTACCGGGCCAGGATACCGGAGCCGATGGAGGCGGACATGGTGTCCACCACGAAGATGCGCTCCCGCCCCTCAGCGGCGATACAGGCACTCTGATAGGTGCCGGACAGCTTGTGGGAGATGGTCAGCACCACGGCGCTGTCCCCGGCGGCCTCCACCTGATCGAACAGCTGGGCGAAAGCGTCAGGGGCGGGCTGGCTGGTGGTGGGCAGCACGTCCGACTCCACCAGCCGCTCATAAAAGCGCTGGCGGTCGATGTCCACGCCGTCCAGCAGCTCCTCCGTCCCGAAGTGGATGGTCAGGGGTACGATGTGTACCTGCCTGCGGTATTGCTCCGGCAGGTCGATGGTGGAATCTATGATGATTTTGGTCATAAGTCTGTTTCTCCGTTCTGTGATTTTCGGGGGGCTGCCAAGCGCTCCAGATGGCCGCTGATGCAGGTTAGGGCGTCGTACATGACCTGCCGCTGCTCCGGTGTCAGGCCCTCGCTGGCGGCCTCCGCCAGCCGGTCGATCTTCCCTGCAATGGCCCGGCCCGTCTCCTGCCCCTTCTCCGTCAGCGTCAGGGGACTGCGGTATCGCTTGTCCGGCCGGGTGACGTAGCCGTTCTGCTCCAGATATTCCAGCGACCGGGACACGGCGGCCTTATCCTCCTCGCACCGGTCGCACAGCTGCCCGGCGGTTAGCGGCCCCAGCTGCGTCAGATAATAAAGACACGAGACGTGAGGCCCCTTCAAATGAAATTCGGACATCTCCTCCGCCTTGATGCGGCGGATGCTGCGGCTGATTTTGGCAATCAGCACGGTAAAGGTCTCGAAGCGCTGCTGCATGGTGGCTCCTCCTTAAATGTTGATAAATCAACAAGTGTGACGTATCATACCACGCAAATGTTGATTTGTCAACAAAAACTTTTTTCGGCATGACAGGGAGAATTTGCGTCAAAAGGTTGACATTTCTGCCGGATATGGTACACTAAAGCTTATACTGAGGGAGTAGATGGCTCGGCAGCGAGTGGCAAGTCAACAGACTGATGGGACTCCATCTGGCTTGTCTTAAACAACGAGACTCAAGTATGGCGAGGGTCGTGCTTGGGCGTTTTGGTCAGGCATACCGTGCCTGATTTTCTTTTTTTGGAGGGAACCATCATAGGACTGTTAGAATTGTTTCTCATTGCGGTGGGGCTGTCTATGGACGCCTTCGCCGTCTCTGTCTGCAAGGGCCTGTCCACGCAGACGCTGCAAAGGCGGCACTATCTCATCGTGGGTGCGTGGTTCGGAGGCTTTCAGGCGCTGATGCCCACCCTGGGCTATCTGCTTGGCTCCACCTTCGAGCAGTATATCACGTCGGTGGATCACTGGGTGGCCTTCATCCTGCTGTCCGTCATTGGCGGCAATATGCTGAAGGAAGCCTTCTCCAAGGACGAGGAGACCGCCGACGCCTCCTTTGCCCCCAAGGCCATGCTGCTGCTGGCGGTGGCCACCAGCATCGATGCACTGGCGGTGGGTATCACCCTCGCCCTACTGCCGGGGGTGAATATCGTGGCGGCGGTGCTGTTCATCGGCTGCATCACCTTCATCCTCTCCGCCGTGGGCCTGAAGGTGGGCAACGTCTTTGGCCTGAAGTATAAGAACAAGGCGGAGATGGTGGGCGGTGCCATCCTGATCCTCATGGGCCTGAAAATTCTGCTGGAGCATTTGGGCGTCATCCAGTTCTGAACTCTGTAAGCGTAGAAAGCGACCCTGTCCGGCTTTGGACAGGGTCGCTTTTTACCAAAATCGCTGTGCAGTATTTTTCCTTTATAGCAGCATGATACCAGCGCTTTCGCAGGTCTGCACCGTCTCCGGACCCCAGAGACTGGCCTGCACCTCCCCGATGTGACAGGTGCCGATCATCATCATGCACAGGCGGCTCTGGCCGATGCCGCCGCCGATGGTCAGAGGCAACTCCCCCGCCAGTAGCATCCGGTGGAATGGGAGAGTGCGCCGATCGTCGCAGCCGCTGGCGGTGAGCTGGCGATCCAGCGCCGCCTCGTCCACTCGAATGCCCATGGAGGAGATCTCGAAGCTCCGCTCCAGCACCGGGTTCCACAGCAGGATGTCGCCGTTGAGCCGCCAGTCGTCGTAGTCCGGCGCACGGCCGTCGTGAGGCTGGCCGGAGCGCTTCAGGTTTCCGCCGATCTGCATGAGAAATACCGTGTGGTGCTCCCGGCAGATGGCATCCTCCCGCTGCTTGGGGGTCAGGTCCGGGAACCGGTCCTCCAGCTCTTGGGTGGAAATGAAATACACGTCCCGGTCGATGCGGGTGTGCAGGCTGGGAAAGGCAATGTCCAGCGCATCATTGGTCTCGCAGACGGCTCCCATAATAGCCCGCACCGTCTGGCGCAGATAGCTCTCCGTCCGGTCCTCCCGCAGGATGACCTTTTCCCAGTCCCACTGATCCACATAGATGGAGTGGAGGTTGTCCACCACCTCATCCCGCCGGATGGCGTTCATGTCGGTGAAAAAGGCCCTTGCCGGGGTGGAACTGGTAGCGCTTCAGAGCCAGCCGCTTCCACTTGGCCAGCGAGTGGACCACCTGCCCGGTAGCGTGAACGTCGGGGATATCGAAGGAGACAGGGCGCTCCACGCCGTTGAGGTTGTCGTTCAGACCTGAATTTTCTTCCACAAACAGCGGGGCGGAGACCCGCCGCAGATTCAGGGCATTACCGAGATTCACCTGAAAATTGCTCTTGATAAACTCGATGGCCCGCTGCATTTCATAGACAGACAACGGGGTTTTGTAGTCCTGTGGGATACAGACCTTGCTCATTGCGTAAGCACCTCTCTTTTTTGAAAAAATATACAGCTATTATAGGAGCATTTGCCGAAAAATACAAGAAAAAATTGAAATATCGGAGGAAAAAACTGAAAGCGCTTAGGACAAGAGCCTCCAGAAAAGCGTGCGGTACATACACAGAGCCATATAAAACAAGGCGCACCGCTGGGCAGCAAGCTGCACAGGGATGCGCCTTGTCACAGGTGCGGAGAAAATGGGTAAGCAGAGCATACCAGCAAGCGAAGGATGGCACCGTCTGACGATTCGCAAAATGCCCTCCGCCGACGGAGTTTCCTGTCGTATGGATACACCTTCCGCTTATTGCCGGGATTTTTTTGCTTTTTTGAAACTACTCCTGTCTGCTGACAGGGAGCTTCTTATTTTCTTAATACCTTTCCCGCTTGCCGACGGGGTTTCGTGTCTTATTGGTACTTCTCCCGTATGGCCCGGAAGGCGGGGAGACTGCGCAGGATCATGTCGTGGGAGACGCAGTAGCTCAGCCGCAGGAAGCCTGGGCAGTGGAAGGCGGTGCTGGGGACCACCAACAGGTCATGCTCCAGCTTGGCCCGCTGGGAGAAGGCCACATCGTCGCCGTCAGGGACCCGGACGAAGAGATAGAAGGCGCCCTGCGGCGGGATGCACTCGTAGCCCATCTGGGTCAGCTCCCGATAGAGCAAGCGGCGGTTGGCATCATAGGCCGCCAAGTCCGGCCGGGCATCGGCGCACCGCTGGAGAGCCAGCTGCACCAGCGTCGGCGGGCAGACATGGCCGGAGCTGCGGGCGGCCCCGGCCACGGCGTGGAGCACGTCGGCCTGACCCTCTACGCAGGAGGGGACGCAGACGTAACCGATGCGCTCACCGGGCAGGGACAGAGATTTGGAGTAGGAGTAGCACACCAGCGTATTGGGATAGATGGTGGGCAGGAAGGGGACCTCCACGTCGTCGTAGACCAGCTCTCGGTAGGGCTCGTCGGCTATCAGGTAGATGGGGTGGCCGAACTGGGTACTCTTGCGGCGAAGAAGCTCTGCCAGCCCCTCCAGCGTCTGGCGGCTGTACACCACGCCGGTGGGATTGTTGGGGGAGTTGACCAAAACTGCCTGTGTATGGGACGTTAAATGGGCCTCTAAAATGTCCAGAGAGATCTGGAAGGTGTCCAGATCGGCGGGGACGGACACCAGCTTGCCGCCGTTGGATTCCACAAAGGGGAGGTACTCCGGAAAATAGGGGGCGATGGCCACAAATTCACTGTCCGGCGATACGGTCAGCGCCCGGATGACAGAGATCAGGGCGGCGGCAGCGCCGCAGGTAAAGAACAGCTCCTCCGGGCGGATGGTCATTCCGAAGCGGCGGGTCAGATCCTCCGCCACGGCCCGGCGGGTGCCGTCGAAGCCGCCGGCCATGGAGTAGCCGTGGACCTGAATGGGATCGGTGTCGTGCAGCACATCCAGCAGGGCCTGCTGCACCGGCTGCGGGGCGGGGATGCTGGGATTACCCAGGGAATAGTCATATACGTGCTCCGGGCCTACTTCCGCCGAACGGCGCAGACCGTAGGCGAACAGCTCACGGATCATGGAGGGGGCACTGCCCAGCTTTTCATACGTCGGATTGACCATGGTTCCAGCTCCTTTTCCTGAATTTTTGACTGATATCAATATGTGTAAAGCGATACTACCTAACAGATAAATCGGTGCAAATCGGCGGCAGGCAGGGGAAATTGGGCGCCGCAAAGACCGACTTTATGCCCATTATACATCCTACGGACGGGAACGTCAACGAAAATGGTTGAATGATTCAGTAAAAATATGGCGAATGGGGGTTGACGAGGACCGGGGAGAGACGATACACTATATCCATATGAACGAAATTATGCCATTGATGCTGATGCTATCGATGGTACACAAAGCAGCGCTGCGGGTGCGGCGCTGAAAGAACAGTGGAGTAGGAGTGGAAAAGATGAACGAGATGAAAACGCTGCCGCTGGCCTTCACCTATGTGGGGGTATTTCTGGGGGCGGGCTTCGTGTCCGGCCCGGAGCTGTGGCAGTTCTTCGGGGCCTTCGGCAACTGGGGCTATGTGGGTTTTCTGCTGGCGGCGGTGCTGTTTACCCTGTTCGGTATTTTGCTGGTGCGGCTGACGCAGGTGGCCCACACCGACGAAATGGATCGGCTGCTGGTGCCTTGGAATATCCCGTGGCTGCGGGCAGCCTCCGGCATTGTGGCGGCGGCCTTCCTGTTCGGCGTGGTGGTCATTATGGCGGCGGGGTCCGGGGCGCTATTAGAGCAGATGACGGGCCTGCCTACATGGATCGGCAACGCCCTGTTCATGCTGGCGGTGGCGCTGGTAGCCCTGCTGGGAGTGACCGGCATGGTCAGCGCCTTTTCGGCGCTGATCCCGGTGCTGGTGCTGGCCACACTGGCCTTTGCCGCAGCGGCCTGCATAAAGTTCGGCACGGGGAATATCTTCCGGTTGGAGAACGTCAACACCAATCCCCTGATGCCCACATGGCTGGTGGCATCCCTGACTTTTGTGGCCTATAACCTGCTGGGGGGCATCGGCATCATGGCGCCCATCGGCAAGCTGGTGAAGAAGCGCTCGGTGATCTACTGGGGCATTACGCTGGCGGGGGTGATGCTGACGGTGGTGGCAGCCAGTATCCTGTTCAGCATGGCGGTGTATCCGGCGGCCGGGACGGTTTACGGCATCGTGCTGCTGCTGAGTATGTTCTGCAACGCACTGGCATCGCTGGTGGCCATGCTGACCTATATGGAGCAGAAGCAGGCGGTGTTCCGCAAGCACAAAAAGCTGACGCTGGCAGCGGCGGCGGTGCTGTCGTGGATCGGTAGTCTGGCAGGCTTCGGAGATCTGATCAGCGTTATTTTCCCGGTGTTCGGTTATCTCAGTGTGGTATTCTTGGTGTGTATGATGGTACACTTCATTCAGTGCAAGCGGCGGGAAAAGCAGTCCGCCTGAGGAAAGTGACAGAAGATATCCCCCGGAGGCAACGCCTCCATCTCATAGGGAAACGAAGTGAACCCCCAGGGGCACTACCGGTACGGAATAAACGAAATACCCGCAAGTCATCTGTTTGGTGGCTTGCGGGTATTTTACTTTGCATTGGATTTCGATACAGCGTTGGTTTCGCAAATTTCTACCAGCGTCAGCACAAACTAAAGTTGTGCGATTTCGCACAACTTTATCCGCTCTTAAAAAATTTATGACAGAAGTAATGTTGACAGGCGAATTGACATAGGATATAATGTAATTGCATTACTTCGTCCGCTTCAGAGATTAAAATGGCGAAAAGTCAGAAAGGTGTTGTACACATGAACGGTGTAGAGCATTACAAGGAAATATTCGAACGATACGGCGGCATGATGAGAACAAATCAACTTGAGAAAGAAAATGTTCTTTACCGCAAGATACAGCAGCTCATTCAAGAGGGGTATATTGAGAAGGTTCGTTATGGATATTACCAATGGGTTGACCAAGACGACTTCAGTGAGATAAGTACGATCAATCGTCTTTTCCCTGATGCAATTCTTTGTATGGAGACTGCCCTTCGTTATTACGGGTACAGCGACCGCACACCTGGAGATTGGCATCTGGCCGTTAGTAAAGACTCCGGCAAATCACGATTCAAAGTCGATTATCCGTTTGTAAAGCCTTACTATGTGGAGCCTGCTGTGCTGGAAATCGGCCTAACTACCGGAGAGATAGATGGGCATTGTGTTCGCATTTATGATAAAGACCGCGTGATTTGTGATTGTCTGCGTTATCGCAACAAAATGGACAAAGAGATTTTCAATAAAGCGATTCAGGGTTACATCAGCGATACCAGTAAAAGTATTCCCAGGCTTATGGAATATGCTGCACCTCTGCGAGTAAAGAAGATTGCCAAAGATTTGATAGGAGTGTGGCTGTGATGGCAAATGAAGAACTGAGAATCTGGGGTATTCACACAACGGATGATTCCTTGTTTTTGCACGATAATGTTGTCGCAATCGGTTGGAAGGAGTTCGGTGATTGCAGCAAACTTGAAGCTACCCGCGAAGCATATAAGAACCATTATATCAAATCCTATCCTGACGGCAAAAAAGGCGCAGTGCCCACCAGTGCGGGTATGCTGTATCGTTTTGTTCACGAGATGATGATTGGTGACTATGTTGTCTATCCGTCCAAATCAGACAGAAAGATAAACATCGGAGTTGTTGAAAGCGATTTCATCTATAATCCAACCGCAGCTTTGTATGTTCAGCAGCGAAAGGTCAAATGGCTGAAGCACCTTCCCCGCACTGCGTTCTCTCAAGGCGCATTGTATGAGCTTGGTTCGGCATTATCTTTCTTTTTGCTCAAGAATTATGCGGATGAGTATTTGCAGGCTCTGGATAAGGGGTTTAAACCGACCGCAGCAATGGCGGAACCTGATGAAACCGTTGCAGCCACCGCTGAAGACATTGTCGAGTCTACCAGAGATTTTGTTCTAAAAGAACTGAGTAAAAAACTGAAAGGTTATGCGCTCGAAGAATTTGTTGCTGATTTGCTTTGTGCGATGGGTTACCGTTGTGCGGTTTCTCCCCAAGGCGGTGACAGCGGCATTGATATTACTGCATACAAAGACGAACTTCCTCCCCGCATTCTTGTGCAGGTAAAAAGTCAGGACGGCGATATAAAAGAAACTACCATTCAATCTCTCAAGGGTGCTATGCGTGAAGGAGATTATGGCCTTTTTGTTACGCTTTCCAACTACACGAAGAATGCGCAAAAGTACTTAGAGAGCACCCCTATCATTCGTGGAATCAACGGAACAGAGTTGGTTGATTTGATTTTGAAATACTACGGTCAGCTGGGAGATAAGTACCGTAAGATGATCCCTCTAAAGATGGTCTATATCCCCATCCCGGAAGAAGAGTAAGGAGATAAACTATGGCTGATATTGCTGCTTCCGTTCTTGCAAAACTGAAAAATAAAGCTAAGGCTTCCGGGATTAGCTATCAACAATGTCTGCAGCTCTTCTTCCAAGAGGAGTTTCTACGCAAGCTGGCAGCATCTCAATATGCCGAAAACTTTGTGTTAAAGGGCGGCCTCTTCATTTACACCCTTACCAACTTTGAAAGCCGTGCAACTGTGGATGTAGACTTTCTTATGCGAGGCCTGAGCAATGATCTTGCCCGGATGGATGAAATCATTGCAGAAGTTTTAGCTATTCCTACAGGAAATGACTTTGTGACTTTCAAAGCTTCTAAAGCTGAACCTATTGCGGTGCAGCGCAAATATCATGGCGTAAGCACTCAGATCACTGGCTACATAAAGAATGTGCGAGTTCCTTTCAATGTGGACATCGGTGTTGGTGATGTTATCGTTCCTCGACCGGAGCGACGCAATATCCAAACGCAGCTGGATGGATATGAAAAGCCGGAGATCCTTACCTATTCTCTGGAGAGCACTATCGCCGAGAAGTTTGACGCTATTCTGCAACGCTTTGAACTTACTGGTCGTATGAAGGATTTCTATGATATTTACTACCTGTCCCGTACCTTCGACTTTGATGGACTGAAACTACAGACCGCAATTCAGGAGACCCTCCAGAATCGTGGTACTGCTTATGAAAAGGACAGTTTTGAACGCATCATTGCATTGGCCAAAGATGAGGATATGCAAATCAAATGGAGATATTTTCTAAAAACATTAGGCAATCCGGAGATTCCTTTTAAAACGGCAATTACAGGGTTGCAATACTTTCTTGAGCCAGTTTGGAGATGTTTTTTAGCTGAAGAGGAGTTTCTAATGAGCTGGCAATCTATTAATGCAGTTTGGATAAAGGGGGATGCCTGATGTTCTATAAAATGATCGAAGCTAAGCGGAATGAATGGCTGGCATCCAACGATTGTACTGTCAAAGGTGACATCGCCTATATCGAAAGAACCGGCCAGATGCGCGATGCACAGATTGAGGCTATCAAAACATATCTGTTTCTGAAGATTGCGTGCGGCTGCAAACCGTTGGCTGATTTATTTCGTCAGGGCGCATTTAACACTCTTTCTTTGGACGAAATTGAACTCTCTTCCAAAGTTCGAGAGTATCTCTTCTCTAACCCAGCGGCAGCGGCACTATTCGAGTATGCCCGCCTTAAAAATGATGCCGGAGAGCAAGTTCCTGCAAAACTGGAACGGCAGATCCGCAAAGAACCGGAAAGCATTGATTGCCATGCGTTCTTCCACAAAGCCTTTTATGGACTATCGTACACCGACTACCTGTTCAGCCTCCCCATGGGCGCAGGCAAGACCTATCTGATGGCGGCTTTTATCTATCTGGACTTATACTTTGCACGGAATGAGCCGAAAAATTCTGCCTTCGCACATAATTTTATTATCTTTGCGCCCTCCGGCCTGAAGTCCTCCGTTGTCCCCAGTCTGAAAACTATTCAAAACTTTGATCCTACATGGGTCATTCCCGAACCGGCCGCTTCGGAACTCAAGCGCATGATCTCCTTTGAGGTACTGGATCAGAGCAAAACGGCAAAGAAGTCCAACAAGACGAAAAACCCGAATGTGCAGAAAATTGCAAACCATCAGCCGCTGTCGGAGTTGTTCGGTCTGGTTGCCGTCACTAATGCGGAAAAAGTCATTCTCGACCGTATTCAGGAAAGTCAAGGTCAAATCAACCTATTTGAGGAAAGTGATGACGAAAAAGATCGTCAGGCGAATGAACTGCGCAACCTGATCGGCAAACTCCCCGCTCTGTCGATTTTCATTGACGAGGTGCACCACGCTGTCAGCGATGAGATCAAACTGCGCGCTGTTGTCACGCGTTGGGCGGAAAATGATACGGTCAATTCAGTCATCGGCTTTTCCGGCACGCCGTATCTGGAAAAAGCAGAGAAAATCACCGTGGTGGACAATCTGTCAGTCGCCACAGCGGAGATTACAAATATCGTGTATTACTATCCGCTCATTAACGGTGTTGGAAATTTTCTCAAGCGTCCGGTGGTGAAGATCGCGGAGTTTGCGGACAGCAGCCGTATCATTGAAGCCGGTGTGCGTGAATTTTTTGAAACCTACAAGGATACCGTCTATGCCAATGGCACAGTCGCAAAGCTGGGCATCTACTGCGGAACCATCGAAAAGCTGGAAGAACTTGTTTACCCGCTTGTCGCAAAAATCGCCGCAGAATGCGGCTTTGGCAGCGACACCATTCTCAAGTTCCACAAGGGCAATAAGCAGTACCCCCAGCCTGCCGACAGCCAGATGCAGTTTGATTCACTGGATAAAGCAATTTCTAAAATCCGCGTTGTTTTGCTGGTTCAAATCGGCAAGGAGGGCTGGGACTGCCGCAGCCTGACTGGGATCATCCTCTCGCAGGAGGGCGACTGCCCGAAGAATATGGTGCTGCAAACCTCTTGCCGATGCCTTCGTCAGGTGGATAAGAACGCGCCGGAAACGGCACTCATCTACCTCAATGACAGCAACGCGGACAAGCTCAATGCTCAACTCCAACAGCAGCACCGCATTTCTCTGAAAGAGTTCACCGAGGCCAGCCACGGTAAAACTGAAATCAAGCGGTATGACCGCACCGCTTATTTGAAGTTGCCCAAAATTGATTTCTACCAGTTCAAAGTCAATTACGAAACCCAGACCGTGGAACCTGCCGCTCCGGAATCAAAGATCCCTGTTGCCGCAGACGAAGCGAAGGTGTCTGATGACATTATCAAGACCACCGACCTGACTATGGAGACTCAGAACATCAAGGTGGATGATACTGAGCGCGGCACAGAACAGGCGACCTTTGCCACGTGGCTGCTTCGTATTGTCAAGGGCAGCTTTGGTTCACTGACTATGCAGGAATTAAGCCGCTACAGCAATTTGCTGCGGGAGGTCTATTTGACCGTGACCTACGAGCGCGACGGCGTTCGTTACTACAGTTCCCGCTACGACCATGCTATGGTGGAAGCAAATATCCGAAAGGCGTTCTGCGAAAAGCGCACCTTCCACACAAAGGAAGAGCTGATTCCCGAGGAAGCCAGCCTGCTGAATATCGCAAATTTCACTCCCACAGTCCACACAGAGAAACCGGACGATTACTACCCCGCACAGGACTTGGTAGAACGCATCATTCTGGATGATAAAGGTAAGTTGAAAGTCAGCGCAAAAGAGCAGGCCATGATGGAGTTGGCAGAGGAAACCGGAAATACCGCCATTTTGGAGATGCTTCGCAAGCAAAATTCATCCCATCCGCAAAAAGACCGCACCTTCCACTATCTGCCCTACCACACAGACAGCAGATTTGAGCAGACTTTCCTCAAAGAAGTCCTGACCTTCGATGAGGTTGAGCGGCTTGGCTTGGAGGTCTACTACAACGGTGACCGTGCCATGACGGAGTTCAAGATCAAGTGCTACCGGCGCACGAGCGGCGGCTGGCGATATATTGGAATGTACACGCCGGACTTCCTCGTTCTCCAGCGCAAGGATAATAAAATCCACAAAGCCATTATCGTGGAAACCAAGGGCGGTATTTATGCCAATGACCCTGCATTCAAGGATAAGCGGACTTTTATGGAAATGGAGTTCTCCCGCTATAACAATCAGGCGTTCGGCTATGAGCGATTTGAGTATCTCTATCTGGAGGATACTCTGGCAGATGCGGAACGTATCAGACAAACACATGAGAAAATCTGCGGATTTTTTGAGGAGAGATAAATAATGGATTGGCTTGATTATCGACAGGCACTTGGGTTATCGTTTAATGACAACCAAAAAAAGGGCCTATTTATAAAGCGTATAGAAGTTTTTATGCAATCTGGGGAGAATTGCCCTTTCGAAGAGCAAGACGAAATTGGCCTTGCTTATATGATAGGTGAAAGCTACCTCCTCGCAGAACAGGATCCACTGGACTTGGATTTCGGTAATAATCCCTTGGGACTACAAAGAGCATGGCTTTATCTTTCGAAACGCACAAAAAGTTTTGCTGACTTTTTGTCTTGCCTTGTGGCTCTAATCAACACATATGGCGGTAAGAAAACGGACAAGCGAACGATATTATCGGGCATAAAAAAAGCTCTCGAAGACTGCCGCATAAGTTTCGAAATAATTGAAGATGATGACGGAATTTTTATCTTCCCCAAAGGCGCAAAAGAATTGGACGATGCGCTTGTTTCTGAGCCGTTAGAGTGGTTAGCTGATTATCCTGAGTCGCGCAAGGCATTTGTAAAAGCTCTAAAAGAGTATTCAGAAACAACTCCGGATAACGCCAGCGATATTGCAGACAAATTTCGCAAAACCTTGGAAAACTTTTTCCAAGAGTTTTTTGGAGGCAACAAGTCACTCGAAAACTACAAAAATACATATGGGACATATTTGAAAAGCCAAGGAGTTCCTAAAGAAGTAAGTGGAAATTTTGAAACACTGCTTCAAGCATATACAAGCTTTATGAACAACTACGCAAAGCATCGAGACGCCACAAGCAACAGACTTCTGGAATACCTTATGTATCAAACAGGTAACATCATTCGTCTCCTGATCACATTAAAACAAGGGGAGGACAAACAATGAATATCAGACCTACAGTAGATTTTGATGACAAATATCTGAATGCAAAGTGTAAAGTGATTGAATGTATTAAAGCGCTGAATCAACTAACTCCGGAACAAAACCAGCAACTGGCTCGAGAATGCTTTGCCTCCATGGGGATGGCAATGTCACTTGAACAGTTCATACACCACATGGAGAATGGAGGACAAGGATAATGCCCATTAAATACATTCCCTTCATTCCCGAGCCCGTGGAGGGGCAGGCGGTGCTGGGCAATTTCAACCGCATTCTGCGCTACAAGGGCGCGGACGAGCTGTCCATGACGCTCCAGCGGGGAATGCCCCTGTACGAGATGGAGAAGCAGGAGACCGTGGGCGAGAACACCGGTGGCAACATGGTCATTCGCGGGGAATGCGTGTCTGCCTGCGCCTATTTGAAAGAGCAGGGCGTTCAGGTTGACTTGGTCTACATCGACCCGCCCTTTGCCAGCGGCGCGGACTACGCCAAAAAGGTCTATATCCGCCGCAATCCCAAGGTTGCCGAGGCCATCGTGTAGGCGGAGCGGGAACTGGATGTGGACGAGCTGAAAGCCTTTGAGGAAAAGATGTACGGCGATGTCTGGGATAAGGAAAAGTACCTGAGCTGGATGTACGAAAACCTCATGGCTATCAAGGGCGTCATGAGTGAAACGGCATCAATCTATGTGCATCTGGACTATCACATTGGGCATTATGTGAAGATTCTGATGGACGAGATTTTTGGCGAAGACAATTTCCGAAACGAGATTATCTGGAAGCGCGCTACTGCCCACAGTGATGCGGAGTTTTACGGTAACAACTTTGACTGCATTTATTTCTACACGAAATCCTCTGACAATTACATTTTCAATTCTGTATACACAGAATATGATTCCGAATATGCTGCACGGTTCAAGCGCATAGATGAAGATGGCCGCAGATGGGATGACAGAGATCTTTCTGCCAAAGGCTTGCAGGGAGGCGGGTATACATATGCGTACAAAGGGTGTACATCTTTGTGGCGTTGCCCGATAGAAACCATGCAAAAATTAGATGAAGCAGGAAGGTTGTATTTTACCAAAAATGGAGGTATCAGAAGAAAACTTTACTTAGAAACGGGTTTCGATGGAGTGAAGTTCGTCGTAAGGTCAAAGAACAGCTTGAAGAATGTCCGTATATTGTTCCGTTCATAATTGATGTTGTGATGCAGAAATTCTGAATCTTATTGGAAATCTGGGCGATTTGTACGACAGCACAGATTGGCTTCTCAAACGCTGGGACGCAATACGTTGTGAATTATGTGGGGAACTTGAAAAAGCTTTGGAAGCAGAGAAGAAGGCTTTGGCGTTAGCAAGAGAAGCAAATCTCCCGAATTGGATCATCAACGACATTCTCATAGATTGTCGAAATATTGAGAACGAGGTGCATAGCCAGAAGAGAGAGTGGGTTATTGACAGTGATGTCCAAAAAGAACTGAAAGATTTGGAAACCATTGTTTATTTGCCCGTTTTGGACAGATACCTGACCGATATTTACAGTGTTATTGCAAAAGAGAAATTTAAATATCAGACAGCATCCCCCAATACCATTTTCTTCGGCACAAATTTAGGTACGGTCATCAACAACGTAGAAAACTATTTCTTTTCTGCTATGCTGTACGGTTCCTATACGCATATGGTAATTACACGAGAAATTTTGGCTCGAGTTCTTTATAAA
>VOFI01001247.1_pt1 | contig 36001 bp, 55 predicted proteins | sample 5384131 | NCBI WGS metagenome assembly VOFI01 (sample SAMN12384728, study PRJNA508395) | human gut metagenome | isolation source: healthy gut H | host: Homo sapiens
TGAGCTGAATCCTCTCTTCAAGTGGCTGAGAGAACACCATTGCGCCTATCCTGCCGTTTCCAAGGGGCAGTGCTTTGTTCCAATCGTCTGCAGGGGTCTTATACCAAAGAAGTGCGGAAGTATCCATAGCTAATCCTTTCGTTATCTGTATATATCTGTATTGTCTGTCCCCTGTGTTTGAGACTGTAAGCTCAATGCTTTCTGCTCCCTCGTTGAGCTTGACAGTGCCTTCCTCAACGATAAATTCCCCTGGGTGAAGTACTGTGCTTGCACCCTTGATAGGAACGCCGTTGTCATGTACTGTCACAAGCTTTGTGATGAGCATAGTGCCGAGCCATACGACGGTGCCGAGTGCAACAACGCAGATCTGCCCTAAAAATCCTGCGCGCTGTCGTTTATCATGTCTGCGGCGGCAGCTTTCTGGGGTGAACCATATCCTAACGCGGCTGCTATGAGTTTGATATTCAAATACGGCGTCACCGCGTCCACGTTTCAGTATCTTGTCAGACACCACAGTTATATTGATGCGACAGTCGCCATTTCGTGGAATGCTACTGCCATTTCCGAAGGGTCGTTAGCCGCTGTCAGGAATGGGAAGAACGGAGATATTTCGCCATGCCACAGATGCTCAAATGCTAAAAGACCTGAGCCGCCCCACAGAAAGCCTGAGAGCCTTGTTATCTTTTTTAGAAAGAGGAAGCTTGTCCTCTGAAAGAGCTTTGACCTTTGTCTGATCCTCTGCCTTTGCCTCGTGAGATTTTACTGCCTTTGCCACAATAGTTGTATTTATTTGGCAATAGTGTTAATGAAAAATTCTTATTTTATTCAGCTTTGAATAAAAAATAGATGTGAACAAAATGAAAGTCTGACATCTGAATGTTGCATTATTGCCCTTTGTAGATTTGCACAAAGAAACTATTCAAAAATGAATAGTTTCGATTTTGATATGGACGAAATAGCGTAAATACGCTATATAAGTGATAACAAAGCTTATTCCAAAGTGAATAATTTTCAGAAAAATTGAAAAATAGCTCTTGACAACTTGCAGGAATGGTGATATAATTCTGCACATAGAGCAAATCATGTTTCTCAGTGATTTTGAAAGGAAAGTGACCTCAAATGATCAACAACAATTGTCAGCCACCGAGCGCCTCAGGCTCTCCTCGTTTTTGTAATATGGGTAATTTCATGAGGCTTCCTCACGCGACCTCAGCAGAGGGATTGGATTTCGCTATCGTTGGTATTATCCTATCCAGAACGGAACTACAGTTTTCGTAAAGAGAAAGGGCGATGACAGCATCAAGTCTATCGAAGATATGTCGGGCAAAAAGGTCGGCACACAGACTTCTTGCTACAATGAGGACGATACAAAGAAATTCAACGAGAAGCTAAAGTCAGAGGGCAAGGACGGCTATGCTGAACTGCTCAAATACGACTCATTCCCTGAGGCTTTTGCAGAGCTTAAGAACGGCAAGATAGACCTTGTTGCTCAGCACTATGCAAGCTGCGCCGCAGTTGTAATGAAGAATCCTGACGATTATGAGATAGTGGCTGACGATTCAGGCAAGGCTGAAATGGTCGGAGACACTTGGGTATCATGGGCTGTTCGTAAGGAAGACACAGAGCTTTCTGACTATATCAACTCTGAGATACACAAGTTCAAAGAGGACGGAACTCTTGCAGAGCTCCAGAAGAAATGGTTTGGTGAAGCCGTTGACCTGCCTGAGAGCGATTATATCCCTGCCGAGTAAAAACCACCTTTGAAAGGAGGAAATGCTCCGTCGCAAACGGCGGAGCATTATATATCAATGGAGAATTTCAACATAGTATGGCATTATAAAGACCTGCTGCTGAAAGGTCTTGGCTATACAGTATTCGTATCCGTTGCAGCGATACTTATAGCGCTTTGCGTTGGTATGCTGCTTTCGGTGATGAGAATGGGCGGCGATTCGCTTCCTTCAAGGATACTGAAAAAGATAGTCGCAGTTTATATAAGCTTTGTCCGTGGCACGCCTGTGCTGGTGCAGATATACATTATATATCAGGCGCTTGCAGTAATGGGTCTAAACCTTTCAAACCTGGCGTCAGGCATAATCGCTCTTAGCCTTAACAGCGGCGGATTTATCGCAGAAATAATCCGTGGCGGACTTACGGCTGTGCCAAAGGGTCAGACGGAGGCGGCCAGAGCCTTGGGCATGAGCGAGCCAAAGATACTAATGAGGATAGTTTTTCCGCAGGTATTCAAGGTAGCTTTGCCGCAGCTGACAAGCGAGTTCATAAACGTTATAAAGGTGTCGCCGATGCTTTCTGTATTGGCAATCGTAGAGCTTACAAGAACGGCTCAGCGTCTTGTTACGCAGACATACATAAACCTGCCTTTCTATATTGCTATCGCAGTTATGTATTTTGTTATCTGCGCAGGACTTGAAGAACTTGTAAAGCTTCAGAAGAAAAGACTTGAAAGAAGATAAGGAGGCGCAGATATATGAACGAATTTATGCACGTTGCGGAAATAGCGCTTCCGCTGCTTTTGCAGGGTCTTGGAACAACGGCGGCAATATCGGTGCTGTCTATCCTTATTGCAATGGTGTTAGGCTCGGCGGTAGGCTATATGTGCCTTTCAAAAACAAGGCTGTTGAGCTTATCGCAAGGGCGTTTATAAAGATATTCAGATGCACCCCTTTTATGGTGCAGGTATATCTTGCATATTACGGACTCCCTGCTCTTGGTCTGAACGTTTCAGCGTTTTCAACAGGCGTTATAATTCTTGGAATGTACACAGCGGCTTATACCGCAGTTATCCTTGAAAGCGGCGTCAGCGCTATCCCAAAGGGACAGTTTGAAGCTTCATATGCAATGGGAATGTCAAGATTTAAAACAATGGTGAGAATAATTTTTCCGCAGACTTTGAAAATAATCGTTCCGTCACTGACAGGACAGTTTGTTCAGACTGTTAAGGACTCATCTATCCTTTCTATCATCACAGTTGCAGAAATGACAATGATGACAAAAGAGGCTATCGGTATAACTTTTAGCCCTCTGATAGTTTATATCTGTGCAGGTGTTCTTTACTGGGCGCTGAACCTTGTTATCGAGTTCGCATCAAGATGTATAGAAAAGCACAACGACCGTGTTGCTATCTGACGAAAAAAGGAGTGTAAAATACAATGGCTGAAAGCAGAAAGCCTGTTATATCGGTTCACGATCTGGCAAAGAATTACGGGGAGCTTAAGGTCCTCAGAAAAATAGATATGGATATTTACAAGGGCGAGGTGGTAAGCGTTATCGGCCCCAGCGGCTCTGGCAAAAGCACTTTTCTCAGATGCCTGAACTATCTCGAGGAGCTGACATCAGGCGAGATAGATATAGGCGGAGTTTCCCTAAAGGGTATCGACGAGGACAAGCACAACAAAAAGCTTAACGAAAAGGCTGCAAAGGTCATAAGAAAGAACGTTGGAATGGTGTTCCAGCAGTTCAACCTTTGCCGCACAAAACAGTGCTTGAAAACGTCATGGAGTGTCCTGTTCAGGTTAAAAAGGCTAACAAGGAAGAAACAAAGAAGAAAGCCATGGAGCTTCTTGCGAGTGGAATGGACGGCAAGGCAGACGCTTATCCTACTCAGCTTTCAGGCGGTCAGCAGCAGCGTGTGGCTATTGCGAGGACCCTTGCAATGGAGCCTGAGGTCATACTCTTTGACGAGCCGACTTCCGCCCTTGACCCTGAGTTCGTTGGCGAAGTTCTGAACGTTATGAAAGACCTGGCTCAGGCAGGAATGACAATGATAGTTGTCACACACGAAATGGGCTTTGCGGCAGAGGTGGCAAACAGAGTCTGCTTTATGGACGGCGGCTATGTTATCGAGGACGGCACCCCTGAGGAAGTGTTCAAGCACCCTAAGAGCGACCGTGCAAAGCAGTTCTTCTCAAAGATACTTAATGTGTAAACTATAAAGCCGCAGAAAGGAGTGCAGACAAATGGATTATGAACAGCTAGGGCACGTTCTCGAAAGTATCCACCCAGGAGTGACTATTGCCGACGGCAGCGGAGTGTTCAGATTTGTTTCAAACTCCTATCTCAGCGGCAGAAGCGTAAAAAGGCTCTGACATAATAGGTAAATTCGCAGGCTCAGAGGAAATGATGAAGATGTTTTCCCCTTGCGTGACGCAAATGGTTTTTGAAAGCCACAAGCGTGTCACAACAGTGCAAAAAGGCGTTGACAATGACGAAACTTTCGTCACGGGAATACCGGTATTCAAGGACGGAGAGCTTGAGATGATAATAAGCTATTCCTCTTGGGAGATAACAGGCTTTGACGACCTGCGGGAGCGTTACAATGTTTTGCAGTATCAGAACAAAAAGCTTCTTGATGAAATAGAGCTTATGACAGGACGTGACGGCGGACAGCGTTATATCGCCCAAAGCAGCCGTTCAAGAGACGCAAGGCGGCTTGCAGGAGTTTTCTGTGACGCAGGCTGTCCGTGTTACATCTATGGTCCCACAGGAAGCGGCAAAAGCTATCTTGTTTCCACTATATACGGCAAAAAAGGAACGCTTTACACCTATGACTGTGCACCTGTCGGGGAAGAAGGCTTTCGGGTATTTACGCTGTGATAATAAAGCATATAGACAGGCTGTCGCCCTAGGCTTCAAAGGGCAGTCCTTGAAAAATGCGCAAAAGCAGGCATTGTGCCTGTGGGGCTTTCTGAACATTCGGTGGAGGAGCTTAAAGGTGCTGACAAGCTGTCGGAGGAGTTTATAAGCGAGTTCGAGCCTTATCAGGTACAGATGTATTCTCTTGGCGAGCGTGCGGAGGATCTTAAAAGCTTTATCGACTATTATCTCGGCTCGGCAAACAAGAAATACTCACGGAGCGTTGAGTTCACGCCTCGTGCCATGGGCTGTTTGTTGGGATATGATTGGAAAGAAAATATCGACGAGGTGCATAGGACTATCGAGCGTATCGTTCTTACTACCGAGAAGAAAAAGGTGGACGTTTTCGACTTGCCTGACAGGATAACAGGCGGTTCGTCTGAGGTATTTGCACAGAATGCTTCCCTAAAGGATATGCTTGAATTTTACGAAAGCGGACTTGTGATGAGAGCCTATGAAAAATACAGAACATCTGTGGCTGTGGCACAGAAACTTGGCATAAGTCAGGCGACGGCGGTGCGGAAGATACACAAATATGCAGGCAGGGACGTTGAATGAATGAGCGTTTTGATGTTATCGTTACGATACTTGAACTTATCGGCACTGCAGCGTTTGCGGCAAGCGGTGCGCTGACAGCGATAAAAAGGCGTTTTGACCTTTTCGGCGTTATAATAATAGGAGTGACAACGGCTGTGGGCGGTGGGATAATGCGTGATATCGTCATCGGAAGTCACCCTGTGGCGGCGTTTCGTGACCCCCTTGCAATGAGTGCGGCGGCTTTGATATCGGTGCTTGTGTTTGCTGCCTTGGCTGTAAAAGGCGACCTGGGGGGCAAGGCGTTGAAGCTTTATGATACTGCAATGCTCATGCTCGATACTATAGGGCTTGGCATTTTCACTGTTACAGGTATAACGCAATGAGGAGCGGCGTGTCAGACAACACTTTTTTTGCTTGTGTTTTCGGGAGTTATAACAGGCGTTGGGGGCGGAGTTCTCAGGGATATTTTCGTGAACAAGAAGCCTGAGATATTTGTGGGCAACATTTATGCCTGCGCTTCTGCCACAGGTGCAGCGGCTTTTCTGCTTTGCTATTGCATGATGTCGTTCATGCCTGCCTGCATGGTGAGCCTTGCGGTGACGTTTTCCCTAAGGCTCATGTCGGTGAAATTCGGTTGGAATTTGCCGAAGATCCAGATAAAAGCCAGACAGGAGCGGAGGATAGCCGCCACGAAAGAAAATCTCATAAATAAAAAAGGAGCATAGACTATGAAAAAGTTTATTATTACCATAAGCCGTGAGTTCGGCTGCAACGCAAGAGAGGTCGCAAGAAAGGCGGCGGCTGAGCTTGGCGTGGAGTTTTATGACAAGGACCTTGTAGATATGGCGGCAGAGCGTGCAGGCATAAGCCGTGACTCGTTTCTTGACAGTGAGGAAATGCTTGACAAGAACGCTGACCGCCTGCTGAAGTCATTCGGATACGGCTCATCAACGCAGTTTTATTCCGACAAGGCTGTAAAAGCGCAGGTCGATATCATCAGAGATCTTGCAAACAAGCGTGTATCCGCCATATTCTTCGGCAGATGTGCAGATTATGTTCTCAGAGAATATCCAAACCACATGAACGTTTTTCTCTATGCGCCTTTGGAAGCAAGGATAAAGCATATGTGTGAGACTTATGACCTTTCATGGCCGGAGGCTGACAAGCTCATAAAACGTGTTGACCGCCAGCGCCACAACTATTATAAATACGTCACAGGCAAAAATCGTGGTGACCGTGACAACAAACATCTTATGATCGACGTAAGCGAATACGGCACTGATCTCACTGCCGAGATGATATGCTTCGCTGCAAGAAAGATGTTCGAGGACTAAGCTTTCTACTGATTACCAAATCTTCATTTGTGGGGTGCTTCTGCTTTGGAGCGCCCCGCCTTTTTTTTTGTTTGTGAATATGAACAAAATGCAGGATATAAATTTTTTTATTCATACAACATTTTCTGTAAGTTGAAAAGACAGTTTGCGTTAATAAAAAGTTTATATATAAAATATAAAATGGCTGATTTTTAGTATTGCAATTGTAGTTGCTACAGGATATATCATAGGTATATCGAAAGAAAAGTTTCGTGAAGTAAATTATTTTCAAAAAGTAAAATGAAAGTTAAACGAGAAAATCCTGCAAAGCGCAGCTGTAAATATAGGAGGAATGCAAAGTGAAAAGGTTCAGATTTATAATCAAACGGCTGCTTTCAATGATAGTCATAATGTTTTTGGTATCCTTTCTGGTGTTCGTTGTTCTGAGAATGTCAGACGCAGACCCTCTCACAGTAATGATAGGGAACAATCAATCCACTCCTGAACTCAGGCAGGCTCTTACAGAAAAATATCACCTTGACGACCCTGTGCATATACAGTATCTTCGGACTTGTGATAATGAGTTCCGTCATAGGCTCAGTGATAGCTGTTATAATGGGAGTTGCAGCGGCGCTGAGAAAAGGCAGACCCTCAGACGCAGCAATTTCGGGACTTATGCTTGTACTTTCAGGTGCGCCGTCATTTTTGGTAAGCATACTGATACTTATTTTCATGACAAAGTACGTTCCTGGATATTCGTTTATCGGAACATATACAAATTTCGGAGAGTTCTTACAACGTATAATGATACCGAGCCTGATAATGGCGCTGACGTTCGTTGCGATGCTTGGACGTATTACACGAAGCAACATGATAAATCAGCTTCAATCCCCTTATATCGCAACAGCGGCTGCAAAGGGATTAAAGCAAAGCAACATAACCTACAAGCACGCTTTTCACAACGCCGTTATTCCTGTTATAACAGTTGCAGGATATATGATAGCAGGCTCTATAGGCTCGTCAGTAATAGTTGAGCAGGTCTTTTCTCTTCCCGGTATAGGCGGTCTGCTCATATCGGCGATAGAGGAAAACAATTTTCCTATAGTTCAGATACTTGTGCTTTTCATGCTTGGAGCTTATCTTGTAATGAGTTTTGTTATCGACATACTTTATACCGTTCTTGATCCGAGAGTTGATCTTAAATAAGGTGGGCTTTTTAATGAAGAAGAAAAATAAAGCAGGAACGTTTTTCACACCTGTTGTGGCGGTGACGGGAATATTCCTTGCGGTAATAGTTTTCGTATCGCTCTTTGCAAGCGTTATCGCACCGTATGACCCTCTTGCCACAGACGTGAATGCCATATATGCTCCAGCCTTTTCTGAGGGACACATTTTCGGAACTGACGGACTTGGCAGAGATCTTTTTCAAGGCTCATATGCAGTGCAAGAACTTCCATTCTGAATGCCTTTCTTATAGTGCCATAGAGGTAGTCATAGGTGTTCCTCTTGGGCTTATCTGCGGATACTACAGAGGTCCTCTTGACAGTATCGTAATGAGGGTGTGGGACGTTATAAGTGCAATACCGCCGCTTCTTCTTTCCTTTATCCTTATTGCGGTAATGGGAAAGGGCATGATGACAGGTATCATCGCCATAGGCATTTCTTATATCCCTCTTACAACAAAGACCGCAAGATCAATGATAATGACAGAGAAAAAGGCGGTGTATGTTGAAGCCTGCAAATCAATGGGCTTTTCAGACGCAAGGATAATTTTCGTGCATATCCTGCCGAACATCATCACACCTATGATATCGCAGTTCACACTTGATATCGGTACGGCTATTACATCAATGGCTACTCTGAGCTTTCTGGGACTCGGTGTTCAGGCTCCGAATGCCGACTGGGGAACGCTTCTCCGTGACGGCATGGGCAACCTTTATAATAGCTCGGCACTGCTTTTTATACCTGCAATATGCGTAATACTTGTAACATTATCCATAAACCTTTTCAGCGACGGTGTTCAGAACTATCTCGACTCGTCATCAAGAAAGCTTCCGTCATTCAAGAAATACGAAAAGAAACACGGCATAAAGAAGCTTTCAGCAGTTAAGGCAAACGGGGAGGCGTAAAAAGATGAAAAAAGGAAACGTTCTTGAAATAAAAGACCTTTCTGTAGACTTTATGACAGTTAGAGGTATCGTATACGCCGTTCAGGGCGTTGACCTTGAAGTGAAGCAAGGGGAGATACATGGTATCGTAGGTGAGAGCGGCTGCGGAAAAAGCGTAACATCAAAGTCGGTCATAAGGCTCCATAACGAGGAGACCACCAGATATGCAGGGGATATCTACATAAGAGATGACAGCGGTGAGAAAGATGTTCTTGCAATGAGCAGAAAGCAGATCCGTGATTTCAGGGGCAGCACAGCCGCAATGATATTCCAAGACCCTATGACTTCCCTTGACCCTATCATGAAAGCAGGTGAGCAGATAGCAGAAATGCTAAGGGCGAAGAAAAACTTAAATCGCCGTGAAGCAAGAGAAAAGGTCATCGAGATGTTTGAAAAGATAGGCATAACACCTGCGGAGAAAAGATACGAGCAGTATCCGTTTGAAATGAGCGGAGGAATGTTACAGAGAATAATGATAGCAATGGCGCTTATATGCGAGCCGAAGCTTCTTATTGCAGACGAACCTACCACGGCGCTTGATGTTACTATCCAGGCGCAGATACTAAAGCTTATAAAAAAGCTCCAGCAGGAAAGCGGAACGTCGGTAATATTCATCACTCACAACCTTGGTGTTGTGGCTGAGATTTGCGACAGCGTAACTGTAAAGGGCTGTGCCTTTGCACCAAGATGTAAGTATGCTGACGATAAATGCAGAAGCTGCGTGCCTGTTACAGAAAATGTGTCTGAGGGACACAGCACAGCTTGCTCCAAGTGGCGGGAGGTGACATCACAATGAGCAAAGAAAAAGACAGACAGCCTTTTATAAGCGTCAGAGATCTGAAAAAGTATTTCTGCCTTGACAATTACAAGCTTGCAAAGGCAAAGACGAGATATATCCATGCCGTTGATGATGTTAGCTTTGATATCTACAAAGGCGAGATATTCGGAATAATAGGCGAGAGCGGCTCGGGCAAATCAACCATAGGAAGATGCGTTCTGAAGCTTATCGACGTTGATTCAGGCGAGATATATTTTGACGGCAAAAACATAACTCATGTAAGCCGCAAGGAACAGCAGGAGCTGCGTTCAAGAATGCAAATGGTCTTTCAAAACCCTCTTGCTTCCTTTGACCCTAAAAAGACTATACGCTTTAGCCTTGAAGAATCACCCTCTTGAAAATAAGAAGCATATCCTGCTGGAGGGAGATATACCGAACGCAGTGGATATCCCCGAGGGCTGTCGCTTTGCAGGCAGGTGCAGATATTTCAAAGAGGGCTTGTGCGACAACCGCACGCCAAAGCTCAAAGACATTGGAAACGGGCATTACGTTGCCTGTCATTTCCCACTAGGCATTGACCGCAGCAAGACTGCTGCGGATATGTAATAAATCTTTTGAAGAAAGGAAAGTTATCATGAAAAAATTCTCACGCAAGATCGCGGCCGCTGCTGCATTGGCAATAACAGTTTCAAGCTGTATGACAGGCTGCTTCAACAACACAGGTTCCGGTTCAGGCTCAGGTTCTTCAGGAGGAAATTCAGAGACAGTTCTCAGAGTAGGCTATACTCAGGAGCCGTCATCATTTGACCCTGCCGACTTCACTATCGTGGCAGCAACTCTCACAGGTTATGACTGCTATGACACGCTTCTTAACTTCTCACATGACGGCACAACAGTTGAGCCTGCCCTTGCAGAATCTTGGGAGCAGGTTGACGATACTACATACACGTACAAGATAAGACAGGGAGTAAAGTTCTCAGACGGCAATGAAATGACAATGGACGATGTGCTTTATTCTCTTAACAGAGTAACAGAAGACAACTATTATATGAGCTATCTTTTTGCAAACGTTGACAGCTTTGAAGCCGACAACGATACTTGGACGCTGACAGTTCATCTTAAGCAGCCTGACTCATCATGGCAGTATGTTCCTGCAACATCAGCCTGCACTATAGTCGAGAAGTCTGTAACAGAGGAGCAAGGCGACAAGTACGGCACTGCTGACGGAAAGACTGTCGGCACAGGTCCTTACAAGCTTTCTTCATGGTCATCAGGAAGCGAGATAGTTCTTGAAAAGAACGAAAACTGGTGGGGCGACCCTGATACTCTCGATATCGACAAGGTAGAATATTACGTTATCGAGGACGAAAGCGCATTAGCACTTGCGGCAAAGGGCGGACAGATAGACTTTGTCGAGGGTATGTCAAACAGCGTTATGTCTGTATATCAGAGCTGTCAGAACTTCAATATCCTCTCATGCGAGGGAACGACTTCAAACTATATCGCATTCAACACAGCTTCAAAGCCGTTTGATGACGAGTGGGCAAGAAAGGCTGTTGCATATTGTATCGACCGTTCTCAGATAACAACAACTATCGGCGGCGATTATGCAAAGCAGTTGGCTGTTGTTCCAATGAGCGAATCCATGATGTATATGGATAAGGATAAGTGGGATTCAACTATCGCCGAAAGCGATGTTTATACTCAGGAGTATGACAAGGTAAAGGAATGTCTTGCAAAGTCAAAGTATCCTGACGGCTTTGAGTTTGATTTCTATACGACTTCACAGACGCAGAAGCAGGCTGAGCTTCTCAAGTCAATGGTAGACGCAAGCGGCTCTATCACAATGAATCTTGTGGAAGTGCCTGACAGCGATATCTTCAGCTATATGTTCGGCTACAAGACAAAGGATAACGGCGAGAGATATTACAACGCAGTCGGCACATACATGATGTCAGACTTTCTTGACCCTATGGGAATGTTAAAGACATTATATGCAGGCTCTAACGCTTGCGAGGGCGGAACGAATGAAACACTTTGGACAAGCACAGAAGCAGACGGACTTCTTGATAAAGCGGCTCAGACGACAGACGACGCTGAGAAAATGGGTTACTATACTGACGCATATAAGATATTTGCTGATGAGTGCCCTTACCTTGGACTTTACACATCATCTGATGTTTACGCAGTAAGCGATAAGTTCACATATGACCCAAGCCCGATGTTCTGGTATAACTTCAGTTACGCAGACGTTCATGTGGCAAAATAAGAAATAATATGAAAAAGGAAGTGCGATAATGTATTCATCTCTGGATACCGTGTGGGTTCTTCTCTGCACAGCTTTGATATTCTTTATGCAGGCAGGCTTTGCAATGCTGGAAACAGGCTTCACCAGAGCAAAAAATGCAGGCAACATAATAATGAAAAACCTTATGGATTACTGCATAGGCTCTGTTCTTTTTCTGGGTTATCGGCTTCAGCTTTTTGTATGGCGACTCCATAGGAGGATTTATCGGAACGCCAAGCCTGTTCGCAGCAGGAAAGTTTGCAGCCGCAGGAGATCTGCCTAAGCGAGTGTTCCTTATGTTCGCAACTGTCTTTTGTTCAACTGCCACGACTATAGTTTCAGGAGCAATGGCAGGCAGAACAAAGTTCAAGGCTTATCTTACATATTCGGCTGTTATGAGCGGAATAGTTTATCCTATAACAGGTCACTGGATATGGAACAGTGCAGGCTGGCTCAAAAGCATAGGCTTCCACGATTTCGCAGGCGGAACTGCCGTTCACGTTGTTGGCGGAACTACCGCACTTATAGGTGCGCTGCTTGTGGGAGCAAGGATAGGCAAGTTTGATAAAAACGGCAAGGCGAGAGCCATACCGGGACATAATCTCACTATCGGAGCTTTGGGCATATTCATTTTGTGGATAGGCTGGTTCGGATTTAACGGTGGTTCGCTTCTCACCGCTCAGGGCGACAATGCGGCGGCAAAGCTTGGGGATATCTTTTTAACACAAACATATCTGCGGCGGCTTGCGCAATAGCATCACATGGGTGCGCTACGGCAAACCTGACGTGACAATGACCCTTAACGGAGCACTTGCAGGACTTGTGGCTTCAACCGCAGGCTGTGACACAGTTTCGGCAGGAGGAGCATTCTTTATCGGCATAACAGCAGGCTTTGTAATGGTGTTTGGTGTTGAGCTTATAACAAAGCTAAAGGCTGACGACCCTGTGGGTGCGGTGAGCGTTCACGGTCTGTGCGGAGCATGGGGAACGCTTATGACGGGCGTTTTCGCAAAGAAAAGCGGTCTTATATATTCAGGCAGCCCGAAGGATCTGCTTATACAGCTTGCAGGCGTGCTTTCAGTGGCGGCATGGACAGCGCTTATTATGGTGATAGTGTTCACAGTGATAAAGAAAACAATGGGTCTGAGAGTTAGCGAGAATACAGAGATAGTTGGTCTTGACAAGTGCGAGCATGGACTTTCAAGCAGTTATGCGGATCTTCTCAATACGGCTCAGTTCATCACCGCTGCCGCTGACGAGCCTTCAAAGGTGAGGGCTATAGACGAAGCCTCAGAGCTTAACGCTTCTGACTACAAGGCGGACGGAAAGATGCACAAGGTGGTCGTTCTTATGAACGTCGCAAAGTTCGAGATGCTGAAAAATGCTTTGGATAAGCTTGATATAACAGGTATGACAGTTACGCAGGTAAGCGGCTGTGGAATACAAAAAGGAAGCACTGAGCTTTACAGAGGCTCTGAGCTTGAATCAAGGCTTCTGCCTAAGATAAAGGTGGAGATAGTTATAAGCACTGTTCCTCTTGGACTTCTTATCGACACTATCAGAAAGGTGCTTTATACGGGCAAGATAGGCGACGGAAAGATATTTGTTTATGACGTTGCAAACGTTGTGAAGATAAGAACAGGTGCAGAGGACGAGCAGGCTCTTGAATAAGCTGCCATAATAATTGGAATGGGGGACAAGATATGACTGATGATATGAAATACACTGTGTTTTATACAGACGAAAACGGACAGCTGTCCCGAATGGAGAAAAGCTTCTGAGCATAACCGAGATAGCAAAGTATCGAAACATACCTACCGAACGGCTTAGATATTACGATAAGATAGGGCTTTTAAGACCTGACTATGTTGACAGGCTCACAGGGCGGAGGTTTTATTCGGCACAGCAGTGTGAAAAGCTTGGCACTATAAAAAGAGCTTCGCAGGCTGAACTTATCACTGAAAGAGATAGAGGACTATTTCAGCGACAGAAACCTTGAAAAGTCCGAGCGTGTTCTCAGACAGCGTTATGAGCTTTTACAGCAGGAGATAGCGGATAAGCTTGAAATAAGCCGTGTGCTGAAAGAGAAGCTTAAATTTATCAGAGAGCTTAACAACACAGATTTCAAGCTTGACGACCCTGTTATAAAAGAGCTTCCTGAACGATATGCCCTCAAAGGGGAGAGCAACAAGTTCAGAACAAATCTCACCGGTATAGAGTTTATGAAGCTTGAGGAGGCTATAGGCGGAACTTCACCTGTGCTTGCCACTGATAAGGTGGCAATGACCATAAAAAACTCAGTTGACCCTGACGATATGGACTCCGAGGTCTGCCCTATGGTGTTCTGCTCGGCAGATCAGGCTGACAAGGAAAGCTTCACAACAGTGGCAGGAGGAAAATACGTTTGCGCTTTTCACAGAAATTGCTACAGCTATTTCGGTGAGCTTATAATGAAAATGCGCTGTCTTGCACAGGAGCATGGCTACACCCTTGGAAACGTCGGTGTGATGATATACCGTATAGACATAACCCTTACGGACAACAGTGATGAAACTATTGCGGAGCTTCAGTTTCCGCTTATAAAAGAAAGCAGGGAGAAATGATCATGATAGACAGAAATGAACTGCACGCCATGAAAACGGCGGCAAGATTTGATGAATTTGGCAACACAAGATTTCCTACAATGGCAAAGAGAGCCGTTGAGTTTGGATTAGAGCCTGCGGACAGCATTAAAAGCGAGGGCATGAGCTGTTTTGCAAGAACAAATCTCGGCCCTACATACACAAGCCACGAAACTTTTCTCAGAAGTCCTTTCTGCGAGGATATCCATAATGTGTCGGAATATGACGTTGCAGTGGTGGGTATCCCATATGACAGCGGAGCGTCAAACCGCTCAGGCACAAGACTTGGCCCTGCCGGCATAAGACACGCTTCTTCGCAGATATCCCCTTTCAACCCTGACTATGGAGTTGACCTATACGAAAACATAAAGCTTTGCGACGCAGGAGATATTTATACACTTCCTGCAAATGCCGAAAAGACTTTCGACCAGATAACAAAGGGCATAGGATATATATTCTCTCAGGGAGTAACGCCTATCGTTCTTGGGGGCGACCACTCTACCACTTTCCCTACACTCAGGGGCATTTCAAAGTATATCGACGGCAATATCGGCACTCACCTGCCTAACCTCAGCGCAAAAAATCTTGTGCAGATAGGCATAGGCGGAAACTGCTGCAAGTCATGGTCAAAATTCACCCGTGACAGCGGCTGTACTGCGATCTCAATGGAGGATATAGACAAGTATGGTATCGACAAGGTGGCAGAGCTTGCCCTCGATATTGCATGGAAGGGCTGTAAGGCAGTGTATGTGAGCCTTGATATAGACGTTCTGGAAGCTGCTTTCTGCCCGGTACCGGCACACCTGATTTTGGCGGTATGCTCCCGAGAGAGCTTTTAAGGCTTCTCAAGCTCGTGACAGCCCCGGTATCTGTGGAATGGACGTTGTGGAGGTATCTCCTCCCTTTGATGTGAGCGAGATAACTTCACTTGCGGCGTCAAGATGTATAATCAATGTGCTTTTGCAATCTTGCGCTGAACAAGTCGCTATATAAACACTGATAATATTTGTATCTGAAAGAGGCAGCTTATGAATGATCGGCAGCTAAAGGAACTTATACTGGCGGGAACGGATAATAGACAGCGGCTCGGTGGGGATAAAAACGGCATTATCGCCGCAGTTTGCCCTGACTTTGAGCCTAGAGCAACAGAGTTTATTGATTGCAGAGGAATGTATCTTGCACCATCTTTTATCGACGCTCATATGCACATAGAGTCCTCAAAGCTCACGCCTTTTGCATACTGCGAGGGCGCAGTGCCACACTTTTGGAACGGGCTGTGTATTCAATTTTGACCCTATGCAGATGTCGAATACTCTTGGTCTTAATGGCATAAGCTGCTCGGCAGGAGTGGTGAGATAGGCAGTGGCTTTATAAAAGGTCTTGGCATTAAAAGGGGAGCTGTTGCCGCAAGCTTTGCTCAGGAGAGCAATAATGTCGTTGTATCGGGCGTTGACCCTGCAGATATGCTTTGCGCTGTGAAAGCTGTTGAAGCGAACGGCGGCGGTGCGGCTATAGCGGTGAAAACATCACAGGTGAGATAAAGGCACAGAAAGCTTTCAGAGAAGCCCTTGCCCTCACAGGCGGAAACATACAGCGTATGACGGCGGTGCTTACAGTGTCGCTGTGTCAGACTATCCCAGAGGTGGGGCTGACGGAAAAAGGGCTTTTGACGTAAACCAGCAAAGATACATACCCACATTCACAGGCGGTGAAGAATTTGAAGAATAAGCCGGAAAATGTAATAATGACAGAGGGCGACCCTAAGAAAATAATATTCCGATTTGCACAGCCTCTTATATTTGCAAACCTTTTTCAGCAGCTTTACAACACCATGGATACCATAATAGTGGGCAAGATAAATGGTGACGAAGCTCTTGCGGCGGTGGGAGTTTCCTTTGCAGTGACAATGGTCATGATAGCCGTTGCAACTGGTACGGGCATAGGAACATCGGTGCTTATAGCGAAATACTGCGGTGCTGGGAACAAGTCAAAGGTCAAGACGGGCATTTCCACTGTGCTGATATTTTCACTTATGGTCGCAGCGTTGATAGCGGTTCTTGGGGCGGTGCTTAGTATACCACTTTTAAGACTTCTGAAAACGCCGCAGAATATCATAAATGACGCTGCAAACTATCTGCGGATATATTCCTTAGGTATGCCGTTTATGTTTCTTTACAACGTGCAAGCGTCGGTATTTAGTGCCCTTGGCAACTCAAAGACGCCTTTTCATCTGCTTGTGATGTCCTCTTTGCTGAACATAGGGCTTGACCTTTTGTTTGTAGGGGGATTTTCCATGGGCGTATCAGGTGCGGCATGGGCGACTTTCATTGCTCAGGGAGTATCGGCAGTGATATCGTTTCTGCTTCTTACTGACAAGGTATACAGAAAAGACCATGAAAGAGCAGAGTTCAGCTTCTTTTCGGGGGCAGTGTTAAAAGAGATGTCGTCCTATGCGGCAGTATCGGTGATACAGCAGTCAGTGGTGTCGGTGGGAATGTTAATAGTGCAGTCTGCGGTCAATCCCTTTGGCTCGGACGTGCTTGCAGGGTACACGGCGGCTTCAAAGATAGACTCCTTTGCCATAATGCCGTTCATAGCTTGCGGAAATGCGGTATCCACCTACACGGCACAAAATCTTGGGGCAGGCAAAAAAAAGATCGTATCAGAGAGGGCTACAAGGCGAGCGTACTGTTATGCGCAGGCATAGCGGTGATAGAATTTGCAGTGATAATGCTTCTCAGACGGCGATTCTTGGGCTTTTTTATGGACTTGTCAAGCTCCTCAGCTTCCGCCATAGAAACAGGCATGGGCTACATGACAGACCTTGCGTTTTGTTATATAATAATGGGAATAAATTCAAGCTTCAACGGAATGTTAAGGGGGCTTGGGTGTTTGAAGCTGTTTTTATCCGGAAGCATAATAAATCTCACGTTCCGAATCATTTTTACCTACGCTCTAGTATCGGTCATAGGCGTATCGGCAGTATGGCTGTCGATGCCGGCAGGCTGGGTTCTGAGTTTTATTTACGGGAGAGTGGGGTATAGGATCATGTGCAAGAAGAAAGATAGTGCAGGGATAAGCGATATATGATAGGTAAAGCATTAGCTTCCGAGCAGTTGTCAGCGGCTGTTCGGAAGCTGTTTTTATTGTAAAACAAAAAACTCGCAAACCCTCGTAAATAAAGGATTTGCAAGCTTTCTAACTTGGTGCGGCAAACGGGACTTGAACCCGTACGTCAAGGACACACGCCCCTCAAACGTGCCTGTCTGCCAATTCCAGCACTGCCGCATTTGCTATTCTTTTCGCTGAACTCTTTCGTTTTGTTTGTGTTCCGTGTCATTCAGCTTAATTATTATAGCATTTATTTTTTCTATTGTCAAGGCTTTTTTTTAAAAAAAAAATTCGACTATTTATAAATATACATATCACATACTTATTTGTATATGTTTAAGCTTCGCTATTGACAAATCAGTCAGGCGGTATAACAGTTCTGTTGGGCTAGATATTCTAAACCAAAGCGGAAATTGAGCTGTTCCACCTATACAAAACAGTTTCACTCATTATGAATTTTTTCAACAAAAAAAAGGCGCTGTAAAAAAGCGCAACAAAGCCCGTGGATTCCCTCAATATGGAAGCCCACGGGCTTTAATATATCACACAGCAAAAAAGAACTATCTAATCTTGAAAAAAGGGTATAGCAAACACACCGGCAGAAATACAGCGCTTTTTGCCGATTATTAAAATGTTGAAAAATATCTTTTTCAGGCTGCTTTTCTGATTGCGATCTTCTTCAAGTGAAATTTATGCAGATTAAAACCACAGCAAATCATCGCAATTTCTAAATTCATGGCATTTAAGCCACGTCTTCTGGCTCTTGTGTATGACCGATTCCACTTGATGATACCATTTGCACCTTCAGATTGAATGCTTCTGTTCATTCTGAGAAGCGCTCCATGAATACAATTAAGATTTAATTATTTGTGCAAACTCAGAATTACTTGAGCTCAACAGAAGCGCCAGCAGCCTCAAGCTTTGTCTTGATCTCCTCAGCGTCAGCCTTTGAAGCACCTTCCTTGATAGCCTTAGGAGCACTCTCAACGAGTTCCTTAGACTCCTTAAGACCAAGACCTGTGATCTCCTTAACAGCCTTGATAACAGCCATCTTAGCATCGCCGAATGAAGTCAGAACTACGTCGAACTCTGTCTTCTCCTCAGCAGCAGCGCCAGCAGCACCAGCAGCTGGAGCAGCAGCAACAGCAGCTGTTACACCGAATTCTTCCTGAATAGCGTCAACAAGCTCTGAAAGCTCGAGAACGGAAAGTTTCTTGATTTCTTCTACAAAATTCATAATCTTCTCTGAAGCCATGATAAAAATCTCCTTTTTATTAAATAATTTTTCGGGTCAAAGCCCATTCGTTAAGCAGCATATAAATTATGCAGCCTCGTTGTCCTTGTCCACAACAGCCTGAAGTGTTGCGGCAAGCTTCTGGATAGGACCCTGAAGGGAACCAACCAGCTGTGCGAGCAGAGTTTCTCTTGAAGGGATCTTCGAGAGAGCCTTAACGCCTGCCTCATCGTAAACGTCCTCACCAATGTAACCAGCCTTGAGGAAGAACTTTTCGTCCTTGCAGTCCTCAGCAAACTTACCGAGTATTCTTGCAGGAGCTGTCTGGTCGTCGTTAGAGATAGCGATAGCTGTTGTACCCTCGAGTACGTTTGTGATACCGTCAAGACCAGCTTCCTTAAGAGCAAATCTCAGGATAGTGTTCTTCTCAACGAAATAACTTACGCCAGCCTCTCTCAGCTCTTTTCTGAGCTTTGTATCCTCTTCAACAGTGATACCCTTGTAATCAACGAGTACGCCTGCAGCAGAGTTCTTGAGCATTTCAACGAGCTGTGCAACTCTTTTTCCTTCTTAGCGGACAATGTCTTTTCGCTTGGCATTTCAATTTCACCTCTTTGAACTAATTTACGCAAACCGTAAACTAACAAAAGAAAAAATCCCTTTCGTCGCAAGACAAAAGAGATACAAAGTCATAATTACTTTGCTATTCCTTTCCTCGGCTGGACTTCCGCAGTTTCCTGCTGCCAACTGTCTTTAGATACGAATGCTCTAATATTATAACAGACCCTTGACCTTTTGTCAAGAGCCTGTTATGCTTTTTAATGTAAACTTTTTGTGAACTTAAATATTTATCTTATGCTTTGTATACTTGCTTGATATTTTAAGCCTTGCCACAGCCTTGTTAAGAGCCGCCTGCGTGTGATAATATTCTGAAATGCTCTGCTTCTGCCTGAGCTTCTCCTCAGCTCTCTCCTTGGCGGCTTCGGCACGCTTTTCGTCTATCTCCTCAGGACGTTCCACAGTGTCCGCAAGAAGCGTCACATATGACGGCATTATCTCCACAAAACCGTCGCTTACCACCGCATAGTGCCACTGGTCGCCCGTTCTGTAACGCAGCTCACCTGCGTTAAGACAGGTTATCATGGGCTGATGATTAGGCAGTATTCCGAAAGAGCCGTCCTGACCCGGGAATATAAGCTCGTCACATTCTCCCGAATAGAAAACGTGGTCGCTGGCAAGTATTTCAAGCTTGAATGTCTTTACCATTTCAGCTTCTCCTTTCGGTGAGGGTCATCACTCGTTTTCAAGCTGTTTAGCCTTTTCGATAACATCGTCGATAGTGCCTGCGTTAAGGAATGCAGCCTCTGGATATTTGTCCATTTCGCCGTCGATGATCTTCTTGAAGCCTCTGATCGTTTCTTTCAGAGGAACATATTTGCCCTCTATGCCTGTGAAGTTCTCTGCAACATGGAAAGGCTGTGAAAGGAATTTCTGTATCTTTCTTGCTCTGTAAACAGCCGTCTTGTCGGCGTCGTCAAGCTCCTCCATGCCCAGGATAGAAATGATATCCTGAAGTTCCTTGTACTTCTGCAAAAGCTCCTGAGTCTTTCTTGCAACTTCGTAATGCTCCTGACCTACTACGTCAGGCTCAAGTATTCTTGAAGTTGACTCCAGTGGGTCAACGGCAGGATAGATACCCTGTTCAACTATCTTTCTTGAAAGTACTGTTGTTGCGTCAAGATGTGAGAACGTGATAGCAGGTGCAGGGTCTGTCAGGTCGTCCGCAGGGACGTATACAGCCTGAACAGATGTGATAGAGCCCTGCTTTGTGGAAGCGATACGCTCCTGCAACCAACGGCTGACGGCATTCTGCCAAGAAGTGCAGATACCTCAGAGCCTGCCTGAACGAATCTGAATATGTTGTCTATGAAAAGCAGTACGTCCTGATGTTCCTTATCTCTGAAATACTCAGCCATTGTAAGTCCTGTCTGAGCAACTCTCATTCTTGATCCTGGTGGCTCGTTCATCTGACCGAACACTAGGGCTGTCTTTTTGATAACGCCTGAGTCTGTCATTTCGTGCCACAGGTCATTGCCCTCTCTTGAACGCTCTCCAACGCCTGTGAATATGGAATATCCGCCATGCTCTGTGGCAACGTTTGTGATAAGCTCCTGAATAAGCACAGTTTTACCAACGCCTGCACCGCCGAACAGACCTATTTTACCGCCCTTTGCATATGGCGCAAGAAGGTCTATTACCTTTATGCCTGTTTCAAGGATCTCTGTTGCAGGCTTCTGATCTTCAAATTTTGGCGGCTCTCTGTGTATCTCCCAATAATCATCAGCCTTGACAGGCTCGCCGCCGTCAATGCTCTCACCAAGGACATTGAACATTCTTCCAAGGGTAGCGTCGCCTACAGGAACTTTTATGCAAGCGCCTGTGGCAGTGACCTCCATATCCTTTTCAAGTCCGTCGCTTGAAGCAAGCATGATAGCTCTGACAGTGTTGTTGCCAAGTTGCTGAGCCACTTCCATGACCTTTGTCTTGCCGTCAAGCTGTACAGTAAGAGCGTCCTTTATCATAGGTAGCTTACCGTTTTCAAATTCAACGTCAACGACAGGTCCCATTATTTCAACGATCTTTCCTTTTTCCATTTTAATCTCAACACCTTTCCCGAAAGCCTTAACTCTCGTCCTTTTGAGCATTTGCTCCGCTGACGATCTCGGTTATCTCCTGTGTGATAGCCGCCTGTCTTGCTCGGTTATACTGCAATGACAGTTCCTTTATCATCTCCGAAGCACTTGTGGTAGCACCGCTCATGGCGGTCATTCTGGCATTCTGCTCACTGGAGAACGCCTCTACCAAAACGCCGAATATAAGACCTTTCATGTAGTTCGGCACAAGATGATCCATTACCTTTTCAGGACTTGGTCTGAATGTTACGATATCGTGATCCTGCTTTTGCAGAGGGTGTTCAAAGTCCTCACGCTCCAGCGGGGAAAAGCTTGAGCATCTCAGGCTCCATATCCATGGAATTTATCATCTTGGTGTAAATAACATAAACCTCGTCAAGATATTTTCTTTCAAAAAGATCTGTGACAGTTTCGGCGATCGCCCTCGCCCTGTAAAGGGTAGGATTTTGAGCCGTGTAAAGGAACTCGGCGTCGATTGTCACGTTCTTTCTTGAAAAATAATGTCTTCCGATCTGTCCCACAACGAAAAGGCAGGTGTTCTTGTGCTTAGCCATTTCCTGCTCTGCAAGCTTTAAAACGTTGTGGTTATAAGCTCCTGCCAGACCCTTGTCGGCTGTTACCACTATGTAGCCTATCATTTTGTCCTCAGGCTTTTTCTCCTCACGCTGGTCGAAATACTTGTGCTCGAACTCAGGTGTGTGGAGCAGTATGTGGTGAATGGTAGACTGGAGCTTTTCAAAGTAAGGCTCGGTGTTTTCAAGCCTTTTCTTGGCTTTTTTCAGATTTGAGGAAGAGATAAGGTACATAGCGTTTGTGATCTTCATGATCTCGCTTACGCTTGCGATCCTTTCTCTTATCTCTCTCATTCCTGCCATGCCTTATGCCTCCTTTCGGTGCAGAGCCTTTATCTGCCCTGCTTAAATTCCTTTGCGGCAGCAACTATCTTTGCGTCAAGCTCGTCTGTCATGACCTTCTTGTCATTTATCTCGGCAATGATATCGCTGTGATTTGCCTCAAAGTAGGAAAGCATATCGAGAGTGAATTTTCTTATCTCCTTAACAGGCACGTCAAGCAAAAGCTTGTGCTGTGCACAGCAGAGGATAATGACCTCCTCGTGCATTGAATATAAGTATCTCAACGAGCCTGTGACCATGGTCGAGAAGCTCCTGCGTTGTCTTATCAAGCTCAGAGCTGAACTGTGTGAACACTTCCATTTCTCTGAACTGGGCAAGGTCGATACGCAGATTGCCTGATACTTTCTTTACTATCTTGGTCTGTGCCGAACCGCCTACACGGGATACTGATATACCAGGGTTTACTGCAGGTCTGACGCCTGAGAAGAACAGCTCTGTTTCAAGGAAGATCTGTCCGTCTGTGATAGATATAACGTTTGTCGGGATATAAGCTGAAACATCGCCTGCCTGAGTTTCGATAATAGGCAGGGCAGTGATAGAACCGCCGCCGTGAGCGTCGTCAAGTCTGCATGAACGCTCCAGAAGTCTTGAATGAAGATAGAATACATCTCCAGGGTAAGCCTCACGTCCCGGAGAACGTTTCAGAAGCAGGCTCATTGCTCTGTATGCAACTGCGTGCTTTGAAAGGTCATGTATACTATAAGAACGTCCTTGCCCTTATCCATGAAATATTCAGCCATTGCTGTGCCTGCGTATGGGCATATGTACTGCAAAGGCGCAAGGTCGCTGGCCATAGCTGTTACAACTATGGTGTAATCCATAGCACCATGCTTTTTAAGATCCTCAACGAACTTTGCGACTGTGGAAGCTTTTTGTCCGATAGCCACATATACGCATATCATATCCTTGCCCTTTTGGTTAAGAATGGTATCAAGAGCAATGGAAGTTTTACCTGTCTGACGGTCGCCTATGATAAGCTCACGCTGACCTCTGCCGATAGGGAACATTGAGTCGATAGAAAGAATACCTGTTTCCAGAGGCACTGTAACAGACTTTCTGTCGCAAACGCCTGCGGCTTCACGTTCGATAGGGTAATAATCGTCATACTCTATCTCGCCCATGCCGTCGATAGGAGCGCCCAGAGCGTCATTGTTCTGACTACCTTTGAACCTTCCGTAAGACCATGGTCAGAGCCAAGAAGAACGCAGCCGAGAGTTTTTCTCTCCACATTCTGAACTATTCCTTTAACGCCTGTTTCAAATTCAACAAGCTCACCATACATTGCATGATTAAGACCGTAAATATTTACGATACCGTCATTTATGGATATTATCCTGCCTGTTTCGTTGACCTGAGTTTTCGCCTCAAAGTCAGCTATCTCACTTTTAAGCACCGAGATAATATCGCTTCTGCTTGAACCTGCCAAGCCGTTCACCTCCCTGATATCCTGTTCTGCAAAGCTTTTATCATACCCTGAACGCTCTTGTCATACTCGACCCCGTTCACTTCAAGACGATAGCCGCCCATGAGGGCTTCGTCGGTATTCACTTCCAGCAGAACATCGCTCACGCCGTATTTCTTTTTTCAGCGTTTCTTTTTATTTTATCCGTCTGTGCCTTTTCAGGCGGGCAGACGCAGTAAAGCTCAGCTTTAAGTATATTTTTGCTTTTGAGGACTTCATCGTCATATGCGTCAAAAATGTCCATGATGTTATCCATGTGACCCCACTGACACATAACTTTCAGAAAGTTTCTCATGTCCTCAGGAAAAAGCCTGTCTATAACTTTCTCCTTTTCCTTTATTTCCACAGCAGGGCTTGCAAGAGCGTCCTTAAGCTCGTCACAGCTTTCAAAAAGCTCTCTTGAAGCCTTTACGCTCTCAGCCTTTGGCGAAAGCTCAAAAAGCACTCTGCCGCAGACTTCCTCGGGATAAAAAGATCATTTGGCAGCACCTACCTCGGAGAGAAATTCATCAACAGTTTCTCTGTCGGAGTCGCCTCCCACATTTTTCTTAATGACCTTAGCAGCCGCCAGTATAGCAAGGTCTGCGATCTGGTATTTTGCGTCGTCCATAGCCTTTTCCTTTTCGTTTGCAATGGACTTTTCAGCTTCTTTCATTATCTTAGCAGACTCGGCTCTTGCATTTTCAAGCATAAGGTCGCATTCTCTGCCTGCCTGTGCTTTAGCCTTGTTTGTTATCTCAACAGCCTGACTGTGTGCGTCGGCTATCTCAGCTTCATAGTCAGCTTTTATTTTTTCAGCGTCCGCCTTAGCCTGTGCCGCACCGTCAAGGTCGCTTTGTATCTTTGCAGACCTCTCGTCCATCATTTTGCACACGGGCTTGAAAAGAAACTTTTTAAGGAGCAGATACAGTACCAGCAGATTTATTATTACCCATACCAAACTTATATCAAGACTTATCATAGCTATGCTCCTTTCATAAAGATGTTTTGTTTTATTACTTCAGGAAGAAGATGATAAGGATAGCTACGATAAGACCGTAAATAGCGGTCGCCTCTGCAAGTGCGCAGCCGAGAAGCAGCGAGCTTCTTATTTCCTTTTTAGCTTCAGGCTGTCTTGCGATAGACTCTGTTGCCTTTCCTGTTGCAAGACCGATTCCGATACCTGCGCCTATACCTGTAATAACGGCACAGCCGCACCTATTGCTACTAACATGATATATACCTCCGTTTTTATTCTTTTTTACTTTTCTACGCTTATTCTCTTACTTCAGGAAGAAGATGATAAGGATAGCTACGATAAGACCATAGATAGCTGTTGCCTCTGCAAGTGCGCAGCCGAGAAGCAGTGAGCTTCTTATATCCTTTTTAGCCTCAGGCTGTCTTGCGATAGACTCTGTTGCTTTTCCTGTTGCAAGACCGATTCCGATACCTGCTCCTATTCCTGTAATAACGGCTACAGCCGCACCTATTGCTACTAACATAGATCATACCTCCGAATTTCTGTTATCTTAGTCGTCGTCCTCTGTTGCTTCATTTATGAACAGGGACGTGAGGAACACGAAAACATATGCCTGAATGAAGCCGTCGAAAATATCAAAGTATGCCGAGAATGCCAGCGGTATCACTATCGGGCAAACGGCGTCGATAAGCTCCATGATGATATAAGACGCAAGCACGTTTCCGAAAAGTCGCATACAAAGCGACAGCGGTCTGATAACAAGCTCCATTACATTCAGCGGAGCGATTATCGCCACAGGTTTGGCAAAGCTTTTCAGCCAGCCCTTTGTTCCTTTTGCTCTTATTCCTGCAACCTCCACAAGCACAATGCTCATGATCGCAAGTCCTGCGGTAACATTCAAGTCTTTTTGTAGGCGGTGTAAAGCCCAGCAAACCGATGATGTTCGCAAAGCCTATGTAGATAATGACAGTTGCAAGGAACGGAAAATACGCCATACCCTTTTCTCCAAGCTGTTCTCTGAAGAAATCTCTGAGAAAGCCTACGAATGATTCAAGCATCATCTGTTTCCTGTCAGGGATAAGTTTAAGGTTTCTTGTGAGAAGTATTGAAGCTATCACAAGTATCGCCATTATTATCCATGTTACCACGCAGGACACAGGAACGGGTATGCCTCCGAAAATCGGTATCCTGAAAGCTACTTTGTTTTGCATAGCCTCGGAAAGATTTTCGGAAATTCTCTCCAGCATTTTATCACCTCCAAAAAAATAAAACCAATAAGAATGCCAGCCTCATAAGGGTATAATAAGGTCTATACCGTTCACCCCCAGCGGTCGAATGCAATCGTCATTGATTTTATCATGATAAAACATTTTTTGTATGCGTCCCCCTATGGGCGCAGTGATGTAAGACTTGCTTTTTGTCTACGAATATATTATAATACAATCATAAGCATATGTCAAATAGATATTTTCTATTGTAAACATACTCATAGTGTATGGATAGAGAGGAGAGGAATGGTTTATGAGAGAGATAAATTTCGAGCATTATAAGATATTCTATTATGTGGCAAAGTTCCAGAACATAACAATGGCGGCAAACTATCTGTTTTTGTCGCAGCCGAGCATAAGCCGATGCGTAAAAAATCTTGAGGACGAGCTTGGGTGTAAGCTTTTTGTGCGGTCAAAAAAAGGGTGTAGAGCTGACAACGGGTGGAGAGATGCTCTTTAAGCATATATCCATAGCCTGCAAGCATATATTCTCGGCAGAGGAGGAACTTGCGCTGATAAGCGAGCGTGACAGGGCGATAGTAAGGCTTGGAGGAAGCGAGGTGGCACTGCAAAGCTTTCTTATCGACCGAATAGTAGAGTTTCACAGAGAACACCCGAAGATACAGATAAAGATAGACAGTATGTCCACCCCTGACGCTATAGAAGCGTTGAGGGCAAATCTAATAGACGTGGCGGTAGTTACCTCGCCGTTTGCAGACAAAACAGGGCTTAACATAAATGTGATAAAGAAGCTTCAGGATATCGTTGCCGCAGGAAACGGTTTTTCCTATCTTAAAGACAAGGAGATATCCCTGCATGAGCTTGTGAAATATCCTCTTATCTGTCTTAAAAACACCACCACCACCAGAAACTATCTTGACCATATATTCAGACAGCACAACCTGCTGTTAAGACCTGATATTGAGCTTACGTCCATAAACTTTGTAATGCCGATGGTAAAGAACAATCTTGGCATAGGCTTCATGCAGTATGCGACCACCAAGGCGGAGATAGAGGCAGGGAATATTTTCAGGGGGAACACAAAAGAGCAGATACCGCCAAGGAGCATATGTGCAGTGACGGCTTCCCAGTATGAAACTCCGGAGCCTGTGCAGAGGTTTATAGACAGCCTGCTTGAAAAGGAAAGCGTGAATATATAAAAGCAATTTGGGGCGTTGGTGACAGCGTCCTTTTTGTGCTATAAAATAGAAAAAGCGGTGCAGAGTTTTACGCTCCGACACCGCTTTGTTTTGCTTTTTACAGCTCCATTATATATTTTTCCGCAGAAGAAAGTGCGTTTGCACCGTCTGCCGCTGCTGTTATTACCTGCCTGAGAGGTGTAGTACGGACATCTCCTGCCACAAAAAGACCCTTTGCAGTGGTGATCCCGTCCTCGTCAGCTTTCACATATCCGCTTTCGTCAAGCTCGCAAACGCCCTCTAAAGCTTGTGTATTCGGCACGCTTCCGATTGCGCAGAACACTCCGTCCACGGCAATGTTCTTTTCCTCGCCGTTTTGCGTATAGGTAACGCCCTCTGCATTTTCGCCGCCTGTTACCTCTTTTATAACTGCACTCATAACAGGCACGATATTATCTGTTTCAGCGACCTTTTTCTGCAAAGCTTTATTTGCTCTGAACTCGTCACGTCTGTGGATAAGGTAAACAGTTTTTGCAAGCTTTGAAAGATAAAGTGCGTCACCAAGTGCAGTATCTCCTCCGCCCACAACAGCCACAACTTTATCCTTATAGAAGAAGCCGTCGCACACTGCGCAGTAAGAAATGCGCTGTTTCTCACCGCCTGCCACGTCAAGATGGCGATATGAAGTACCTGCGGTGTAAATAACAGTTTTTTCCTTCTTTTACAGAGCCGTCCTTGAATATGACCTTCCAGCCCTCGGCTGTTTTCTCAAAGCTTTCAGCCTCACCCTCGTAAAACTCAGCACCAAGAGTTTCAGCCTGCTCTCTGAACTTTTCTCCAAGGTCATAGCCGTTTATGCCGTAAAGACCCGGGTAGTTCTCAACTCTGTCTGTAACAGATATCTGACCTGTACCCATGTAGTCCTTTTCGCACACCAGTGCGGAAAGCATTGCTCTGCCTGCATATATCGCCGCAGTAAGCCCCGCAGGACCACTGCCTATTATTATAACGTCATACATAAAAAACACATCCTTTATATATAGTATACACTCTCTGTCCCTAATTATAAAATGAAAACCGACTTTTGTCAATCAGATGTAATACATAGGCTCTGAAACGTTCTCTACTGACTTTTTATTATAGAAGTCAACGAGCTGTCTGAGGGTGATAGACTCAGTGTAGCTTTTCAGCTTGTTCTCTAATCTCAGCCATATATAATCGTCAAGCACCTGTGCAAATTCTGTGTTTTCGTCATTTACTACCGCAACATCGCTTCCAAGCACCGATGGGTCGAGAGCGTCGATTATTTCTTTGAGTGTTATCTTCTCGCTTTTTGTTGAGTATATATCCGCCCCTAGAGCCTTTTATGCCTTTTATGAGCCTTGCCTGCCTCAGAGAAGTAAGCACCTGCTCAAGATATTTTCCTGAAAGTCCACGTCTTTCTGCCACGCTGTATACTGTCACTGTTTCGCCGTTTTCTGAGTTCATTGCAATGTCTGCAATGGCAATTATGCCACATTCTACTTTTGTTGAAATTTTCATTTCTGCACCTCCCTAGAAATGACAATCTTATCATTTCTCATGCTTTTTATACTTGTCCTATTATTCATAGTAATCCTATCAACATAATATATTTTATACTTTTTTGAGCAAACTGTCAAGAGTTTTCATAAAAATAAGGGCATATTTTAAAAGAAATGTTAAATCTATAGTAATCCTATTGACTTTATATGATTTATGTTGTATAATATCTACAGTAACAAAGAACATTGCACCTTGACAGGCGTGCGGTGATAGCTATATAATAAGAAAACAGGGGGCGTTTCCTTTGAAATTCAATACAAAATTGCTCCATGGCGGATTTGGACCTGAGAAAACAACAGGCTCAACGCTCACTCCGATATATCAGGTGAGTGCCTTTGCGCAGGAGTCGGCTGAGCAGCTTGAAAAAGTATTCAATAATAAAGCACCGGGATATGCTTACACAAGAATAAGCAACCCGACAGTGGCGGCTTTCGAGAACCGAATGAATACACTTGAAAAAGGTGTTGGCGCAGTGGCTTGTTCATCAGGCATGGCGGCAGTTACAATGTCGCTTCTGAACATTCTTGAAGCAGGGGACGAGATAATATGCGGCGCAGGTCTTTTCGGCGGCACTATCGACCTTTTCGGCGACCTTGCGGCATTCGGTATCAAGACCAAGTTCGTAAAGCACGTTACAAAAGAGGAAATAGCCCCTATTATAAATAGTAAGACCAAAGCGGTCTTTGCCGAGCTTATCGGAAACCCTAATCTTGAAATAGTTGATATAAAGTCGGTGGCTGACCTTGCCCATGAAAACGGTGCAGTGTTTATTCTTGACAGTACAACGGCTACACCTTATCTTATAAATCCATTTGACTACGGTGCAGATATCGTGGTACATTCCACTTCAAAGTATATAAACGGCGGAGGAAATTCCATAAGCGGCGTTATAATAGACAGCGGCAATTTCAAATGGGACTATGACAAGTTCAAAGGTCTAGTTGAGTATAAGAAATTCGGGAAGTTTGCTTATATCGCAAAGCTGAGAAACGGCATATGGAGAAACGTGGGCGGCTGTCTTGCTCCAATGAATGCATTTATGAACAGCGTGGGACTTGAAACACTGGGTCTTAGAATGGAACGATGTTGCCATAACGCTTTGAAGCTTGCGGAGTTTTTTGAAAGCTGTGAGGGCATTGAAGTGAACTATCCTGCACTGAAAGCCAGCCCGTTCTATGACCTTTGTCAGGAAGAACTTGGCGGCAAGGGTGGTGCTATACTCACCATAAGAGCAGGCTCTAAGGAAAGAGCCTTCAAGCTTATAAACGGCTTGAAGCTTGCAACAAATGCAACTAATATCGGAGATACAAGAACGCTGGTCATACACCCTGCAAGTACGATCTACGCTCACGGAAGCGAGGAGCAGAAGATAAACGCAGGCGTGTTCGGCGACACAATCAGGATAAGCGTCGGAATAGAGGACACATCGGATCTGATCGAGGACTTTAAACAGTCCATAGAAAAACTTTAGGAGGAATTTACTATGGCAGTTGACTACGCAACACTTAAAAAAGGCGGTTTCATGCGCCAGAAGCAGAAGAATAATTTTTCACTTAGACTTAGAGTTGTGGGCGGAAACCTTACGGCAAAACAGCTTGCAACTATTGCAGAGGTGTCTGATAAATACGGCGAGGGCTATGTTCATCTTACGTCACGTCAGAGCGTTGAGATACCTTTTATAAAGCTTGACGATATCGACGAGGTAAAGGCGGCTCTTGCAAAGGGCGACACAGAACCGGGCGTTTGCGGACCGAGAGTAAGAACTATCACAGCCTGTCAGGGTGCTGCGGTCTGTCCAAGCGGCTGTATAGATACATACGCTCTTGCAAAGGAGCTTGACGAAAGATATTTCGCAAGGGAGCTTCCTCACAAGTTCAAGTTCGGCATCACAGGCTGTCAGAATAACTGCCTTAAAGCGGAAGAAAATGACGTTGGTATCAAGGGCGGCATAAAAGTCGAGTGGCGTGAAGCTGATTGTATCGGCTGTGGCGTGTGCGTAAAGGCTTGCCGTCAGGGTGCGCTTACAATGGAGGACGGAAAGATAGTCCTTGACAAGGAGAAGTGCAATTTCTGCGGACGCTGCTTCAAGGCTTGTCCTACAGAAGCGTGGGATACTATCCACGGCTATATAGTTTCATTCGGCGGACTTTTCGGCAACCATATCAACAAGGGCGAAACTGTTATCCCATTTATCGAGGATAAGGAAACTCTTATGAAGATATGCGATACCGCTATACAGTTCTTTGACGATAACGCAAACCCTGGCGAGAGATTTAAGTTCACTATCGACAGAGTGGGCAGAGAGAAATTTACAAACACTATACTGGAGGTTTATAACAATGGCTGATTTTAAGATAGACGATACAGTGGATATCACCACAGTGGTTTGCCCGACAACATTTGTCAAGGCAAAGGTAGCTCTTGAGGAGCTTGACGACGGACAGATACTTTCCATTAAAATGAATGACGGCGAGCCTGTTCAGAACGTTCCAAGAAGTATAAAGGAAGAGGGTCACAAGATATTGAAGCTCATCGACAATGAGGACGGCACTTATGACCTTATTGTGCAGAAGGTGGGAGATTAATGTCAGTAAGAGCAAATAAGGATACTTTCGAGAGCGAGATAAACGAGGCTGGAAAGCTTGTTATCGCAGATTTCTATTCAGATTCCTGCGTTCCATGCAAGCGAATGTCACCGCTCCTTGCGGAAACTGAGGAGGAGAGCCCTGAGAGCATAAAGCTTGTGAAGCTCAATATAAATTTTGACGGGGAAACTGCTCAGAAATATAATGTAACAAGCGTTCCGACACTTGTGTTTTTCAAGGACGGAGCAGAAAAAGCAAGACTTACGGGAGCTGTAAAGAAAGCACAGCTTGCCGAAACAATAAATTCAATAGTTTAAGGAGAAATGGATATGACTATCACAGTAGCAGGCAATAAAAAGGACGTTGCAGAGGGACTTACAGTGGCACAGCTCGTTATCGACGAGAACGTTGAAACCCCACAGTATGTTACAGTAACTATCAATGACGAATTTGTAGAGAGCGGTGCTTTTGAAAGCACAGTTCTTAAAGACGGCGACGTTGTAGAATTTCTTTACTTCATGGGAGGCGGACAGTAATGGCATTTACAGACGAACAGCTCGAGCGTTACTCACGCCACATCATTCTTAAAGAGGTTGGCGCAAAGGGACAGAAAAAGCTCCTTAACGCAAAAGTTCTTATCATAGGCGCAGGCGGACTGGCGCACCAGCCGCTATGTATCTTGCCGCAGCAGGCGTTGGCACTATCGGCATTGCAGACGCAGACGAGGTAGACCTCTCAAACCTGCAAAGACAGGTGATCCACACAACTCAGGACGTTGGCAAGGCGAAGGTTCTTTCCGCAAAGGAAACAATGGAGGCTATCAACCCTGACGTTAAGGTGAACACATACCGCACTTTTATCGACAGCGAGAACATCATGGATATAATCAAGGACTATGATTTCGTTATCGACGGAACTGATAATTTCCTGCAAAGTTCCTTATCAATGACGCCTGCGTAATGGCTAAAAAGCCATTTTCACACGCCGGTATCATCAGATTTAAAGGTCAGCTCATGACATACGTTCCTGGTCAGGGACCTTGCTACCGCTGCGTATTCAAGAACCCACCACCGAAGGACGCTGTTCCGACCTGTAAGCAGGCAGGCGTTATCGGTGCAATGGGCGGCGTTATAGGAAGCTTGCAAGCAATGGAGGCTATCAAGTATATCCTTGGAGTTGGCGAGCTTCTCACAGGCTATCTGCTTACTTATGACGCACTTAAAATGGAGTTCAGAAAGGTAAAGCTCCCACAGGATACAAAGGGTTGCGCAGTTTGCGGCGAGCACCCTACTATCACAGAGCTTATCGACTATGAACAGGCAGAATGTGACGGTGTACATCTATGATAAAACTCAGCAAAAGCGATTATGAAAAGATACTGCACCACGCCGAAAGCGAGCTCCCAAACGAAGCCTGCGGTCTTATCGGCGGAGTAAAAGAGGGCAGTGATAAGATAATAAAAAAGGTCTATCTTCTCACGAACATAGACCACTCAAACGAGCATTTCTCTCTCGACCCTAAAGAGCAGCTTGCGGCTATCAAGGATATGAGAACAGAGGGACTTGTTCCTCTGGGCAACTGGCACTCACACCCTGAGTCACCTTCTCGTCCTTCTGATGAGGATAAAAGGCTTGCTTATGACAAGACAGCAATATATGATACTCTCACTTATGAACAGAGATGAGCCTGTGCTCAATTCTTTCCATATCGAGGGAACGGATTCCGCAAAAGAGGAACTTTTGATAGAATAGCAAAAAGTAGGGGCGAACAGCGTTCGCCCGCAATTCGCCCACTCTCGTTTCGTAAGACACAAACAAAAGGCGCTGTAAAAAAGCGCAACAAAGCCCGTGGATTCCCTCAATATGGAAGCCCACGGGCTTTAATATATCACACAGCAAAAAAAAAGAACTATCTAATCTTGAAAAAAAAGGGTATAGCAAACACACCGGCAGAAATACAGCGCTTTTTGCCGATTATTAAAATGTTGAAAAATATCTTTTTCAGGCTGCTTTTCTGATTGCGATCTTCTTCAAGTGAAATTTATGCAGATTAAAACCACAGCAAATCATCGCAATTTCTAAATTCATGGCATTTAAGCCACGTCTTCTGGCTCTTGTGTATGACCGATTCCACTTGATGATACCATTTGCACCTTCAGATTGAATTCTCCCATATTTGTTTCCCTTTATGGGTCTGCTGTAAACGTAATGGAATTTTTTGTTGTTAGGACACACCAAATCACCATTTTCATCTATGCGGAAATTCACTGCTCTGTATGGATCATTATGGTATTTAATATTCTTGATTTCTTTTTCATACATGGTAAATTTCATGTATTTTCCCATTCCGTGTTCTTCACAGTACAGATAGTTGTTGAAGCTTCCATAGCCTGCGTCGGTAACTGGATATTCAGGATACTTTCCATATATTCTGTGGAATTTTTCCATAAGCGGCTTGAAGCAATCCATATCCCGGCGATATACTCATCGCAAACGCCAAATTGTATGTTGTAACCTGGGAGCAGTTGATCGTTTCCCATATAGTCTTTTTTTCATACGCATAAATGTTGCATCATGGTCTGTTTTGGAATAACTGTTTCGTTCATTGCCGCATATTTTTATGTGCTCTGCATACTTTTTTAGTCTCGCAATATAACTTGTAAGCTTATCATAATATCGCTGTTCTGGAGTTTTATGATGTCCACGTCCCCTGACAGCAGAAGAAGGATCAAAACCGCAAAGCTGTATATATTGCTTTAATATCTGTTCGAGATATTCGATGGCATATTCTTCGCGAACTCCAAATTTCACACCAAATGCGGCTATTCTTTTATTTATCTCACTTAACAGTTCTGTTATCTTTGCAAATACTTTCACGCGATTTTTCTCGCAGCTCTTTTTCCATACCCAGCTGTATTTGTTGGCGTTGGCTGTGATCTTTGTTCCGTCTATGTACACATGATCCATATCTACGTTTTCTTGTTCAAATATGTAAGCATTGATGTCAGCGAATATCTCTTCTATTTTTCCGTTAAGCACATTGTTCATAAAATTGTCTATCGTCATATGGCTTGGCGGCAGTTCGTCCTGTAATAAACACATAAAGCGGATATCTGTTTTGCACAGCTTTTCTATTTTTCTTAATGATTCATAGCCATTTTCCATGAATGCGAACAGTATTACTTTTAGCAAAGTTTTTTCATCATATCTTGGTCTGCCTGTCCTGCGTTCCTCAGTCGGCAGGTATTTATTTAGGTCAATATGATCAATAACTTCACAAAATGTACATACCGGATCTGTTGTTTCAATAATTTTTTCAATTTCTATAGGAAATTTTAATTGATATGGTGCTTTTCGTTAAGAAGTGCCATTTGGCTGTCAACATAATCCTCCTGACCCCAGTTGTCATAATTCTTTACCGCATATTTGCCCCACTGAGTTTTTGCGGTCTTGTTCTCATCAATAGTGAAATTGAATGGGTCATAATAGTGAACTGATATCATGATACGCTTGCCGTCAGCCTTGCAGCCGTTGTCGGTCGGTATCTTGAAATTGTAATCATCTCCTGCTGTGTATTCGATATTGGTGTTCCAACCAGGGAGAAGCAGCCAGCGTTTTTCATTGTTTGAACCTGTTGCTCTCACTGAGTCAACAAATATCTGATTGTATGCGTTGATGTTATCATATGCTTTTTTCGTCAGGCTTGCCGTAATCGTTGTTGAATTCCTCATTCATGGACTCGAAGATAAGGTGCTGGTCATAGTCCTTGAAACGGTCTGCTATCTGAGTCCAAACCTTGCCGTACTTGTCTTTTATTTCGGACTGCTTGTCATCGTCTTCAGCACAAAGCAACCAACTGTGGTCAACAGTGTAATATCCGTCACCATGCATATTAACTATAGCGAACATATCGTTGTTAACAACATAGTCAACGACCTCCTGAACCCTGTCCAGCCAGTCAGTGTCTATCTTGTAGTCAGGACCGTCGCCTATCATGTCAAGATAAGAAACAGGTATTCTTACTGTCTTGAAGCCCTGCGCCTTTATAGTGTCGATAAGCTCTTTGGTTATCTCAGGGTTGCCCCAGCAAGTTTCGCTTGGCAGCCCACCGCTGGAAGCTTCAAGCTGATTGCCTAAGTTCCAGCCAAGCCCCATGGCTTCTGTTATCTGTGTCTGGTCAAGCTCTGTCCACTTCTTTGCTGTGTCTTTTGCCTCGCTGTCGGAGTTTTTTCCGCAGCCTGCCACAGCCGCTGTCATAACTCCTGCCAGCAGCAGAGCCGCAGCTCTTGATATGAATTTTCTCATTTTTTATATAACCTCTTTCCTTTTTGCGTATGTAAACGATTAACGCCATGACTATTATAGCACACTGCACAAATTTTTTCAATAGTGAAAAGAAAATTTTATTATGTGGTTAAGATGAGAAATAAGTGGCTGCATATTGCCTGCTGCGGCGAATATCCATATAAATAAGCATTTGCACTTGATTTTGTAATATTATGTGTTATAATAGTAGATAAACTTATAAGTTTACTTTGGTAAACAAAAGGGGGTATTCATATGGCAGCACTTCTTATAAAATTATTCATAAAAGACAGAGATAACGTGAAAGATAAAAACGTCCGTAAAAAATATGGCTACCTAGGCTCATGTACTGGCATAGTCCTTAATATCATGCTTTTCCTCGGTAAGCTTATTGC